>Ga0123352_10002237_pt1 | contig 26795 bp, 15 predicted proteins | sample TergutLab28metaG_FD_89700 | JGI IMG/M metagenome (GOLD analysis project Ga0123352, IMG submission 89700) | Labiotermes labralis P1 segment gut microbial communities from Petit-Saut dam, French Guiana - Lab288 P1 | ecosystem: Host-associated > Arthropoda: Insects > Digestive system > Gut ... | reverse complement strand
CCTGAAGATGGACGTATTAACGTCTGAAACATGTTGAGCAATATATAATAAAGCAAGTGTCATCTAGTTGGTCAACCATTATTCAAATATCAAGATGATGCACGGTCCAATACGCATAAGAAGCACAATACAACTTTTTTTTCTTCCTTCAATTTTGTGGAGGATTCGGATCACCGTCTTGTTCGTGGCGTCTTTTCTTGTTGGCTGCTAACCGTCACCGCAAGAATCAGAACAGCGACACTGAGGCAGTGAGAATCCTTCTTTACGATTCAGCTGAATTTATCGTCAGACCATGTATTGCACAGCCCAGGGAATGAAGAATAGTCAGCCGCCGTTGTCCATCGAGCCTCATTCAGGGCTAATTCACGACACTAACCAACAAAATTCACAGACATGTTCCTTAGATATTTATATTAGGGATCACTCTGAATATTCCTACATGTTGTGGTTTGCAACGAACTCACATCAGGGAATTAAACCAAAGTAATTCTGCATAAAACCAAGTTAGCTACTTTTGTAAGCACTGAACGTAGTGTGAGGGAGGCAAATGGTTAAAACATATATATTTGTTTGCCGAGTAGTGTTATAAACGTGCTGGATCTTGACATAGTAGAAATTAACTTCCAGTATATCAAAATCCAACACATACATACATATTGCTTTATGTGTGCGTACATTCCATTGCATATTTGTTTCGGTGTGCGTAAAATATTGAAAACCCCAAATTATGACCGTCGCACGGAAAGTGTCTATATTTTATCTAAATTTATTTTATTAGGGAAATGTGTTGAGAGAGACTGACGCATTAGGAAAGTGTGTGAATGGCAGATAATTACCGGTGAGGGACAGATGTTAGATCATAGTAGATTAAGAGAGACAGGGATATTTAGAAGGAGTTAGACTTAACGCGTAGAGGGTAGCCAGAGGGACTTGGTAGATGTTGCAGTTCGTCACGTCAAAATTAATGGGTTTCGTTCATCCTGGAGTATTGGAAATTTTAATATTGACAGTTTTGGACTCCTTAAATCTTGCGGGGTGAGAATGCATGTTAGTCATGCTTACACATTAAGAAAAATCAGTAGTGCGCTGATATGGGTTTCATGCAAGTTACAGAGCGGGAGGCAAACGTTAAGTCATTAGTAACCTAAGAAAAAACATAATTCAAAATTTTACCTTTTCGGACCTATTAGAAAATAGTAAAATTAACAGCCAATTGATAACCGTGATAAAAATGCAAGTATTTGCAAGAAATTTGAACAGGATACCAGCTACCGCGTACTTACGCCACAGGGGGGAAGCCGTTTAGACTAGTTCAAGTGAAATCGAAATTTGCGTCAAACCGATTCGGGAAGTGAAAAATTTAAAGTTTTATAATTAGAAACTCACATAACTTTATGGATGTGCTAGTGACATTGGAAATTGAAATTGGCGTGTCTTTTAGTTTGTGTTGAAGTGGCAAAATTCCCAGTGCAACAGACATTAATAAAAGAACGCCTGTAAAAATCGTTTTGGATAGTTTATGTTAAAAAAGAAAACAGTAATTATCGTGATATGGTCTAAATGATTTTGTTAATTTCTAATAATTTAGAGTAGTGTTCCCGGTCCCTCTGAGAAAACACTTAGATTCCCTAAGACAGAGAGACTCTCTCCCTGCTGAGAGCTATAAATTGTACAAAACACCAGGTTACTATAAAAGAAATAGACACTTTCAACGTTGTCTAGTATCAAAACCGTTAGCGTAGTGGACAAACAATTTGCGTAGTAGCGTAGAGGAGAGATGGAAATTTTTTTTCCAGGTATTCTTTCGTGACGTCAGCACCACGTCAGCGCCCTTGACATCACTGAAGCAGAATGGCTGCTATTGTGAGAGAGGGCTTTTTGTGTGTTGGAATTAACGAAGACGAACTCCGTTATTCTTGTACAGTGTCATTTCAGAAGACCATATGGCAAACCTCCACCTAGAAGTGAGTCTATCTGCGACTGGAGCAAGAAATTTCAAGAAGCAGGTTGTTTATGCATCACAACAGCTGTTGCAAGTGTTGACGAGGATATGCTGAGGTCTGTATGGACAGATTTAGACTACTGTATTCATATCTGTCTTGTGACAAAAGGCTCACACACAGAACATTTGTAACTTCGTCATATAAACTGAAACACACCTACCACAAAACCATGTAAGTAGTGTTTTGGCTAAATCATTAATAATTTCATTTCAATGCAACATTGAAAGTGTCTATTTCTTTTATAGTAACCCAGTACAATTCAGAATATTCTGTTGCCATTAATTGTCATTTGCCATTTTCTTATGTATATGTATGTATAGTTATATGTGAAACATGTTTCATAAAGCGAGTAATTAATAGCTATTAACAATGTTTCTTTTTTTTCCTGTGGCGCTGTGGCCTAACGCGAGCCATGGCCTCCTCATTCTTTAGGTTTCTAGATCACACATAACGACGCACGACAGTCGGTAGGACTCCTCTGGACGCGTGATCAGCACTTCGCAGAGACCTCTACCTGACAACAAACAACACTCACAACAGACAGACATCCATGCCCCCTCTGGGATTCGAACCCACAATCTCAGCAGGCCAGCAGCCGTAGACCTACGCCTTAGACCGCGTGGCCGCTGGGATCGGCTATTGACAACCGTAAGACTGCAAATCATGTTACACGACACATTTTATTGCTTTGTCATTTCGTAATAGCCTGACCCTGTCAGCGAGGGGGCAGCAATTAGCAACCCCTTGACCTAAGATAATATTCAGATTTTGCAGAACTGTGGGATAAAATTGAGGCTTACGTATATAAAGTAATGGCGATGAGCAACCAATAATAACGTAGAATGTTATTATGTGAGTGTAACATACAGGTATTGAAAGGCAAGAGCAAAGGAGGGAGAAGATGTGGGCTGTAAAGACGGTATGCAGAGCGAAGGTAGCCACAGAAACAGATTCAAACAATAACGCTCTGCGACTGCTATGCAGTGCGCGACCAGCGCTAATGGCTATGCAGCAATCGTCTCAGAGACCTTTGCGTGCGTCATTATTCATGCTGCAGGAAACATTCTGTGTCAACAGACCTGAATTGGTAGTTCATTGCAAACTTAAGAAAATAAGAGTTTAAAATTGCTGATAGTTATGCTTGTTAGCCATTAAGAAAAGTGGCTTATTTGTTAATTATGTACGTCGGGACCCAGCAAACTGTAGCAGTGCATACTGGTATATTAACGGGAAAGCGTGAATTTAGACGTCTTTTGCTTTCGACAGGACTTTATTCGTTTTGAAAGAAATGCGGACGATGCTACAAAGTATAGTCTGTTCTAAACTGGAGAAACAATCCACTAATGAATGCCAGAATCCTAATATAATTTGAATGCTGTGGTTGTGTACCGTGAGAAAGTACTCATTCCACTATTATTGATTTTCTGGTTACTTCGGCACCGTAACTCGGATGATTGTGGATGTATGTTCTGCTGCTGTATGTTATGCCCTTGTTTCGACTTTGGGTGTGATTTTATTATTATTATTATTGATATTGTTATTACTTACTACAATTGAGTTTCCACTCGGAGACAGTAGCTTCACTCGCTGGCATTAGTTTCACATGTTCGCAGTACTTCACTCGCTGGCAGTAGCTTTACTCGGAGACAGTAGTTTCACTCGCTGGCAGTAGCTTCACCCGTTGCCAGTAGCTTTACAGTAGTTTCACTCGTTGGCAGTAGCTTCACTCGTTGGCAGTAGTTTCATTCGCTGGCAGTAGCTTTACTCGGAGACAGTAGTTTCACTCGTTGGCAATAGATTCACTCGTTGGCAGTAGCTTCACTCGCTGGCAGTAGCTTCACTCGCTGGCAGTAGCTTTATTCGGAGACAGTAGTTTCACTCGTTGGCAGTAGATTCACTCTTTGGCAGTAGCTTCACTCGCTGGCAGTAGCTTTACTCGGAGACAGTAGTTTCACTAGCTGGCAGTAGTTTCACTAGCTGGCAGTAGTTTCACTCGCTGGCAGTAGCTTCACTCGCTGGCAGTAGCTTCACTCATTGGCAGTAGCTTCACTCGTTGGCAGTAGCTTCACTCGTGAGCAGCAGCTTTACTCGCTGCCAGTAGCTTCACTCGTTGGCAGTAGCTTTACTCGGAGACAGTAGTTTCACTCGCTAGGCAGTAGCTTCACTCGCTGACATTAACTTTACTCGGAGACAGTAGTTTCACTCGGTGGCAGTAGCTTCACTCGCTGGCAGTAGCTTCACTCGCTGGCAGTATTTTAATTCCGTGGCAGTATCGCGTTTTGAAATCCCATTGTTCTCACACGTCTTCAATGTACCCTACGCAGGTCGTCAGCTATGAACGACAGTAAGTAAATTCAAGCTGTCCATTACACTTCTCAGTTTCACTTCCAAATCAAAATAAATTGTTGTTGTATTAATTGTGGATTACTTTTTGGGTCATCATGGCCATCGTCCGTTAACGGAGCCAAACGTACACTGGAATGTTGTTAGCATATTCAGTGACAACCGGTTAGAGTGCAAAATACATGTAGGCAAACGCAATGTTCTTAGAGTTCTTATCTAATGTAGTGGTCTATTGTTTTAATTGTACTTTATGTCAGATAAAAATGTTTGCTTTCCAGAAGTACTCGTGTAGAGTTCAGTTACGAAATTATATAAATAAATAAAAATATATATATTTATATATATCTGTTTATGTACAAAGTGACCATAAACATTTAAAGCACTGGAATCTCTTATTTTTAATGAAGCCATTAGTATTTCGAGTATAGATTTTATTTTCAAGGGTCGTGTTATACTGAGTAACAGGTTTGTGTCGTTAAGTAGGTACAGAATGAATCATATTCGTTGCATACACAGAGGAATTGAACACCTTATAGCAGCTTTAATATTTGGTAGTTTTTCTTTGTATAGATCATAACATTTTATACATAGAGTCGAATTCGGTTATGTCATGTAAGTACTGTACGTCGTTATAAACGAGTGTTGTTCTAACCGAGGAGTATAATGTTACGGTTAACAGTGAGGAATTACCACAGAATATGTGACGTTATAAACGAGGTGTCGCTTAAACCTATGTTGTTATAATCGGGTTAGGCTGTATATCTCCGTTTCCTAAACCTTTCACTCTGTCGCTGTAATTGTATTTTCCATCCTATGTGATATTTTCTCGATTCATGAGCTTGAAGTTTTAGTTGATAAGTCCAAAGCTTAAATGCCGTCGTTCCTGATAATGTTCTTTTTATATTAACCATTCGAGTTTCAAAAATTAAGATTTTGCTAGTGTCGTATTTTGGCTTTCCTTGTTTTATTAAACCAGAGTGATACAGACACTGAAAATGTAAAAAAAATGAGACACTTATTACAATTGATTAATTTTAATATCTTTTTATAATCATCTTTTCTTCTTCTCTCTTATTCACGATACCACCTAGTCTTTGGAGACTAACTAGGTATTTTATTCTAACCTAAATTGCTACGTTGTCTATTTGCTGCAGGCGTCGCCCAACGGTTCAGCCTGCTTTATTCTAGCTCCTCATTCATGAGGTTTCGAAGTTACACACAACGACACACCATAGTCGGCAGGACTTCCCTGAACGAGGGACCAGCTTTTCACAGAGACCTCTACCTAACAATACACAACAATCAAAACAGACAAATTTTCATGCACCTGGTGGGATTCGAACCCACGATTCCAGCAGGCGAACGGTCGTAGACCTACGCCTTAGACCGCACGGCCACTGGGACCGGCTGATTTTAATATATAAGTAAGAACTTTGTGGTCATTATGTATAGTATATGAAAGAATGGAGGCAGCTTGTACACACCGGGAGATGGAAGAAATTTCAGTACTGAGTTCTCAGGATCTTTTGTTGCTACAACCTGATAGTGAAAGCGAATTAAAATTTGAATACTTCATTGTACCTCAGCTCACAGCACAGAACTGCGAAGTTCGTTAAAGTCCTAAATCATTTATCCTATTTTCATAATTTTTTTTTTTGCAGCCTGCGAAGTTTTGCCCGTCTCAATTGACATGTGATATGGCTCTGAAACTTCCATTCCTACGGGTTTCCAATAATTCAATCGACGTATTCAAGACCCAACAAGGAAAGTCTCTAATGACGATGGGGTTACAATGCCAGCCGGCAGTGAATCATGTGTACTCCAACTCTCGACAACAAAGGGTACTATCAGGATCTTTAAGTGCAGGCTCCTTACTGGCATTAACTATTGCATGCTGCTCTTTATCGGAAGCCTTTGTAAAGAGAACAAGAACGAAGGACAGCAGCCTCTTTCTTTCTTTCTTTCTTCCTTTCATTCCTTCCATCTTTCTTCTTTCCGTGCAGTCGACAGACGCGGTGTTTTTAACTGCGCGGTGCGACATTGGGAATTATACTTGGCTCTATACATGCAGCTTATCTCACGAAGAATGAAATTTGCTGTGACGCCTTATAAAAGTATGCATATCTATCTCACGTGCCTATGCTACCTTAATTATGTCGAGAAAGTGTTCTTCTTTTGAAGTAATTTATGAATAAAAATTTTTGAGCGCGAATTTTTTGCTGTTATTATTCCTAAATATGGTTACGAATTTTCAGCTGTCATTTGTAAAATACTACATTTAGTAAGTACCTTTGTTTGTACAAATCTTAACCCTTCTTCATACCTTTGAATGACTTCCTGATTTGTATTTTAATTCAGGGTGGTTTATCCGCTCACAGCCAATACGAATTGATTTGTTTTAAACTGCCTACAAATAGTAACGCAATATTTGAGAGAAAAATACAAGTAAGTTTCTAGATTAATAATTGTCCAACGAGATGCAACACAAAGCAGTCTATTTATTATTCTGCAAGTTCACTGTACATGTTTCGGGTGTCAATCACACCCATCATCAGGAGTACACAAAGCTGTAACTACAGCCTCCGGTACTGGTCGTATCTTTTGTGCAGCTACCTCCCTCCAACGTGGCCAATCTTGACTACTTTGGAGCACCGACGATGCTGCCTGCTGGCAGCATCGTCGGTCCATTTTACCACAAGCTGTAAACACAGTCTAGTGCTTCTGAGGATGGACGAAATTATCGCCCGAAACATGTTGAGCTGATCGTAATTATCAATAAAATTTGTTATTGTTGCATCTAGTTGGCTGTTTATATTAATGTATCAATGATGCACGGTCACACAAACATCAAATCCTGTAGTTACGTTAGTATGCGCATTTTGCATCCAGATAATGCCACAAGTGGATTTGTATCTGTCACCATCTGGTGCTTCTGGGTCTTTGCACGGCGTCAGCTGCTTAAAATTACAGATGTTTCGGGACGTATCGTCGGTCCCATCATCAGGCTTCAAGACACGCATGTGGTTTGGTTGAATAAATAGATCGAGGTATGTGAGAAATTAGTTTTTCGGAGTAGTGGTCACACCAGTCAGATGGCTGGAGGGTGGGCTTTTTTAATGGGAAGGAAGGCAGAGGCACATGAAGGGGAAATACGTTGGAGTATGGAGGACTGGTACACTTTTCATGCTACAGCTGTCTACTTCTTCTGAGCGGATCGCGGAAAATTCTCTTTCGCTCCCTCTAATATTCATCTCGGCGAAATCCTGAAATCTTGCATCTGTCGGTTTTCATACGTGTATAATCTCCGAAATGACTAAAAATGTTTGGATTAAATTTGGTATTAGGGTTCCGCACTGAAATTTAACCTGGGAATTTAATTTTGTTCCTTATTATTCCAATAACTTGTGCTTTACACGAAGCTCTAATCTCGAAAGCGGCTTATCATGACAGTGGCCATATTGGTCCGTGATATAAGCACAAGCGAGATCTACTTAAGACCTACTACTTTTATTCCTGTCACTTTTCGCTGTAGCAAAAATTTAAGGAAAAATCAGCTTCAGAATGTATGTGTGTAGCGAAGTAACAAAATATTATAACAATTATTTAATTAATAATTATTTAACGACTCTCTGTGGTACCTGAGCTGGAAGATACGGCGTTGAATTAACATTAAGCAGAGAGGAATGTGCATACTCAAAGGGATTTTTTTTTGGTAAAATGCTTCTATGCGTGGTTTCTTGGATTACGTTATATCACTCCTGTTGCATTACATATCAGGGGCCATTTTTACTTTTTTGGGGCTTATAAATTTTTAGTCCTGTTGTATGTAGATCCGTGAACAGTGTGCTTGATTCAGCAACAATAAACTGATCCAGCATAGTGTCCTTAAGGTAGTTATCTCTATGGTTAATTAAGATCTGTTCTACTAAAATGAATGGGGAAACTGTGATATGTCATATCACAGTTTATCTTGTCTCGCCAGGCTGTCAGAACTCACCATTGCGCTGTGAGAGAAAACAAGTTTCCTTTGCATTTATTGAAATTGTGAAAGAAAGATCATAGTGGCGTGTGCTAAGGTATAAGTGAAGAATATCTCGAGATGGATGCTGCCGCAGAAATTGAATAAGGAATGCTGCGGCTGAGGGTCGCGTAGCTCTCCGCATTGCACTGTTTGTGTTCTCCAGTTCGTTATGACCGCGCGGTATTCGCTTACTGGAGCTAGCGTTTGTTACCAAAAGTCTTTGATTTATATTTGGCACTGCCTTATATAACTTCCCGTTTTGTCTTTATTCGTAGTCACATAACATAACTTTTCTTTGAAGAGAACGGAATAAATTGGAGGGACAAAAAAAATCAGAAAAATTACGTCTGCAGTCTTTTATTAATGGGCCCAGAGACTGCAAAAAATGCCCGCGTTATATGTGATACTATTTGCACTGAAAACATCGACATGACGCATGATATTTGTCAGACAGTAGCTTTGATAAATAAAAACCCTGGAATGTATTTGTCTCAAATTTGCCAGTGTTTAAAGACAAAGAATTGTATGGTAAAGTAGTATTGACTATTCACTGCTGTAAAATAGATAAAAGGAATTCTACCTACTTGCATTTCCTGTAATGCTCCATGAGATTTACATGTAACAAGAATCTGAACTGTATGAGATTGTATCTGGTTCACTGTGGACTTGTCCAGCATATTTTAGCTAGATTTATGAAAGGTATCTTTATCTTTGAAATACTTAACTTTGTTGAGTTGTTTCGTTATTATGTCGTGAGTGAATAATTTAGATGTCTTGTTTACTTCCTTTATTTTTGCTTCTTGTTTATATTATTTTCGGGTCTTTCTTTTTGTTTTTATTACTGTACAAATGGTTATCCTACATTTTCAAGTCAAACGAGGAGAGTAACAATGTGACCTTCTCGGTTACGGTACCGTACAAACTGGTAGCTGGGTATGCGACGTGAACTTCACGCTGAAGATGAAGACAATATGAACCTACAAAACACTGGTAACCATGTACCACCCTTAATAACCGCAACCTGAATCCTGAGTAAAACAAAGCTGTAAATAATCTAAATAGGGGGAAATTTTCATGAAAAATGATTGCGGGTTTGAATCCATGGAATAGGGCCCTGCTTAAGAAGCCAGTAGTTTCTTATGTAGTTAATAAATTCTTGACCAGAAATTTTGTTACCTTTTCACAATTGTTCGGCTCTTGTCTCTGTGTTGAGCCAGATGTCTTCCACTCATAATTTAAATAATCATCATCATAAACATCAAGGATTGGACCCTTAGATCCGTTCCGTCTCCAGAGTTACAGCTGCTCGCGCTAACGCTTCTTTGGTCTTCGAAGGTTTACTATCGATGCCGACAGATAATAGCCACAAATCTTGGGAATCACCGTCTGACAAGACATCGGTCAGCTCTGCCAGCAAATCCGACTTCCTCACTTCCTCGATCGTGATCCCTGGGCAATGCAACTTTAGTTGTAGCAGAGAGGAGCGGATGAAGGCGGGTTCTCGGCGTCTCAAAACCGAGACCTTCGGCGAAAGGAGCACACCCCTACAGAAAACGGGCATGTTTGGAGGCCCTGAGGTTAGCTACCACCAAACTTACTCAGCGAGGGACTGGTTATACATCCTGAGGACACCCTACCCAACTCAGAATCTCCAGAGGATGCACAGGACTGATTCATAACTTAAATACTTGTTTCTTTAACATTAATTTCAATTTTACCCTATAATTTAAACTAAAGTCTTCCTTTTTCTTGTCCTGCCAGAATTTTATGTGAAATACTGTTCTTTCTCTGCTTCTTAAATTATACAGCGATGTATACAGTGCATTTAAGTCTTGCAGAAACTACTTTGAAGGCTGTGTAGTGTGTTGCAACATATTGAAAAGCACCAGGATAAGGCCTAACGACCACGGTAGACTGTGACGAGAAATTTCACATTATAAAATATTTCGATATCCCACCACCTTCAATATGTCGTCGAATATGGCGACGAATAGACAGTGGCTTTATATCTTGGCATGATATGTATATATATAAAATATGGACCGGGTAGCTCAGTTGGTATAGCGACTGACTACGGGCTGGATGGTACGGGATTGAATCCGGGTGGAAAGGAGACTTTCCGTCCGTCCAGACCAGCCCTGGGGTCCACCCAGCCTCCTGTAAAATGGGTACCAGGCCTTTCCCGGGGGAAATTACGGCCGGGGCCTACTGCTGACCAATCACCCCCTTCTAGTGCCGCGGTCGTGGAAGAGTAGAGCTATGCCTCTACCCACCCTCTGGGCCACACCGGGCCTGTAAAGGGATCACTTTACCTTTATCTTATATATATATATATATATATATATAATACATATATATATATATATACATACGTATCTTTCGTAACAATTTACTGGGGTGGTGTTTATTTTAGAAACTTGAAAATATTTCAGTCTCTGTTAACGATTTCGCTCAAGAAGGGAAGAGCAGGCAGACACGGTACATCATACTGAAAGAGCAGTTTAGCCGAAGCGGTAAGAATTCTGACTTGAATTTGAAGGTACCTGTTTCGAATCTGAACCGGAGACGAACTATCATGAGCAAGGTGTTCTGTGACTGTTCCCAGTCCTTAATTTGATTACCGGAATCCTAGACTTAGATTAAATTAATTACTTATTCTTCTTTGTATATCCTTACCACTTTGTTACCACAGTCGTCCAATCTTTTGATGCTCTGTGTTCTTCAGTTGTTGCGAACGTTGTTAAAAAGTCACAAATATATACTTAAGTATGGACGTGAACGTCACTAATCACAAAACAACGAAGAGTGTCAGAAATTTGGTGATATAAAATTCCTACTTATTCTCCGAAATAGAGAAGAATTTTCTGTTCTTTGTTGAGATGTATTCTCCACTGTCCTTTGATGTAGCAGGTGTATTAAACATCACAATTCGGGCGTGGTAGTACACTCAGTGTGCAGCGAATTCAATTGTCAATTGATGTCGGGCGTAGTGTAGTGCGTTGCCCAGTTGACAGGATAGGGCCCTCTGGGTATAACAGCCCAGAGCCAATTAGCGCCAGTGCCCATTCACTGTGACAGATTTAAGACGACTCAGGAAAAAAACGGAAAATCGTGAACGAATATTGCTCATAAGACGCTTCACACATCAATTTATTACCTGGATAGAAATTCTCCCCTTATGAATTTTATAATCCTTTCAAATCCGACGAGAAGTTTGACACAAGAATTGAGGTTTGTTGCTTTTATCGGGAGGGACCCTGTTCGAATTTTGATCGCAACACTCAACAGGAGTCATCCTGTTATTCGTCACAATTTTCTCAGTCCCTCCGGACATATTCCGATATAGTAGCTCGAAATGGACAATGACTGTGTTCCGCAATTTTTCCAGTTTGCTATTTACTCTCATTCATTCTCTCAACACTGTACTGTCTGATTTACGGACGTGTCGTCACATGAACAACACAAATAAATGCAAGACTTGAGTTTTTCACAACGGCGACTCTGAAGACGCCTGTCGTCGGGCTTTAGTGCGTCTGAGCCTGTCGTAACTGCGTTACGTTTCAGATCCAACGGATGCTGCTGTATTCTTTGTAGAACGTGGTGAAAGCAAGGTAATTCGAAACGTCGGCGAGTTTCAAGTAGACTACACGGCGTCACATCTCAGAAACAATTTTTTGTACAAATGATAACACTTCATACCCATGTCATCAGAAGAAGGGCCAATTTTCGTAAAGTGAACAACCCATGTCTGGATATAACTTACAGCAGTTACGATTTTCCTCCTTTTCCATATTGTGTGATATTATCCATATAAGGACGGTAAATTTCACTCTAGAACAGGGCATGAAGGCCCGGAGAGGGAGTAGATGTAAGGCTATGCTCTTTCTTTAACTTCGGCCCTAAATAGGGCTGCTTGGTCAACGACACGCACCGGTCGCTTTACCCCCAAGAGAAAGAACCGTACCCATTACACAGGAGGCAGGGTTGATCCTAGGGCAGGTCTGGACGCGTGCAGAAAATCTCGCTGCCGCGGGGATTCTATTCCCGGACCGTCTAGCCCGTAGTGAATCGCAGTACCTACTGCGCTATCCCGTCCCACTATTTTCCTTATACTACATGTTTTTCTTTTCATGCTTTTCCTTCTTATATTATTCTTCTCATATTCTTTCTTATTCTGATCCCTTCTTTGTTCATATTCTCATTTCGTCGTCTTCTGGTTTTGTTGTTCCCTCTTTGTTCACTATCGGATGTTCTGGCACGAACAGTAAGGAAAGGACAGGCAAAATGCAGGCCTCAAGGAATCCCATGCGGATTAAAGAGACTGGTCTATTCTTGGGTTACTTGAAGACATTTCAGCTGCACAGCACATGTAGCGGTGGGTGGTTATTAACAAAGCTTTGGAAGAAGTCAATTGTGAACTGTGTGTCCGTACTGTGCCATTCTGTCGGTAAAACTTTGGGAAAAATCGTGTGCAACCATCAGCTCGTCACAGATTAAAAACTGCAAGGGGTATATCTCACACAATTTGGTAAATTTCAGACAGACGGATCATATGAAGAACAGCAACCAGACCTGGCGTGGGATAAAAAGGGAATATTTGTTATGTGCCTTTAAAAACGAAGCCTTATAGAGATGACCCACCTTTATTACGAACTATATTATGCCAGTTTCTGATTAAATTGTTCTTTTGGTAATGTTTAACAACACAAGCAATGAGCGTAAAACGTAATATTGTATCGAGTTTGCGTAACCACTGTTGCCATAGATAAGCAACAAGTACTACATATTCTGAGTGTGTGTTTGTGTTTAGCCTTAGATATCTAGTCTGCAAGGAACATGGGCCTTTTATATTGCAATCTATGGACTGTCTGGCCGTACCATATTTTCCACATTATCTCACAAACGGCGCGATTTTCGAAAAAAAAAAAACTGAACGTACAGAATATTTGTTTTGATTTTCTCTACACTTTGGTCTGAAATAATTCTCATTGTAAGAAAAACTGGGCGAGATGTGATCATACATGTACAGGTGCATAGATCTTCATGAAAGTACCCGTTATTTTGTCAGATTTAAATGAAACATGAATTATCTCGATGGTTTTTGGAAATTAATAAAAAATCAGATTCCGTAACAATTTGTCTCGTGTGAAGTCAGTTGTTCCGTGCAGACGGACGGACGGACTGTCGAAGCTAGTAGTGACTTTCCGTAATTTTGCGAACGCGCCCAATAAGCAAGTGAATATTTAAATGTTTCCGTAAGTGAAAATCTTGCCGCTCTAAACTCACTAATACAAGTATTGTTTTAGAAATAATTCGCGTTATTGTATACTCGTACTTGCTGAACTTGCAGCGCTAGTTGGACCTAAAGCAAGTACACGGAACGCTTCTGCTTGTGAAAATATCAGAACTGCAAACATTACTGTAGAGTGAACTGAAAAGCGTGTTCTCATGAACACCTTTACATGTGGCTTGACTTCTTTCATTAAATGTCAGAATACGTATTCGGTAGATATGGAAGATTTGTTCAAATTTAGTAATTCAGTTTAGGGTGGAAAGGAAATTTTAACGAGTCTGTATAGCAGCTTAGTGGGGACAGAAATAGGCAGTTCGTGTCGGGATGGTGTGCAAGCATGTTCACCGTTTGTCAGTGTCGAAATTAATGGTTTAGGGAGCTGTCTGGAACAGTCTAAATTTTATACCTTGGCATCTTTTTGGACATCTTAAATCTTGCGGGGGGCGGATACCATGTTAGTCACACTTGCACGTTAAGAAAATCCAGTAGGACGCGTACAGGGGTTTATACGAGTTAGGAGACGGGAAACAGCGAAAAGCAATTAGCGGTCAATGAAGATAACGTACTCAAAATTTCGACTTTTGGACTATTAGGGAGTAGCGAAATTTAGCAGCCGAATGGGAACAGTAAGAATATTTAAAGGGGGGGATGGATTTGGAACAGTGTGATTTCGTAAAACTAACGCTAGCTAAGTAGTCTGTTTAGTAGCTAAGTGGTGAAAAGTAAAGTTCATATTACACCAGTCTGATAAACGTTTACGCAATTTAAAAGCTGCGGTTAGAGTAGTGAAGCTAAGTGTGGTTGTTACAAGAGAAACGTATGGCGGTATTTGCAGTAATTACGGAATAATGGAGGTAGGAGCTTAATGCAGACCAGGTGTATATGAAGTTGCATCGTCGCTTCCTGACAAACACATATCTGTGTGATCATAATTTGGTTAAAAAATATAAAAGGAAATTTAATGTGACCAATTATTTACGCAATTCTACCTGCCCAACTTTGAAACACTTAGATTTCCTGAGATTAAAATGTGTTAACCGACCGAGGGGTGAAGGCGAGTTATTTCATGTGGCACCCTTTGGATAAAACTCATCACTAATGAGTTTGACTCATATTCACACCGTGTCCAATTTTGAAACTTCTACGCAAAACGGGATTTTATTATTTCCTCCAAGCACTAAATTAGTTTACTTTCTTCCCACTGGATCTCCATGTAATTCGCTGTTTTCCAATTATTCGATCTTAGCAATTGACCAACTTAATGCACAAAGTCTTGTTTTATAATAAACTTATTATAAAACAAGACTTTGTGCATTAAGTTGGTCAATTGCTAAGATAATATTGAGTTGCACGGTCAGCAAAACACCACAATTATTCGATGTTACTGAGAACGCCGTTCATTAAATTGCAAATTGAAGTACAAACTAAAGATGTATGTCGGTTCTAAGGACTTTACAACTGAAAGTTTTTTTAAGAAACGAAAAATTTATAGGCTTTTATTCAAAGTTCAAAAACAAATATTTGTAAACAATATTATAATCTCTATTATGGGTTGATAAATTTGGAATATAAGCTTTCCCAAACTTCTTTCTTCTGGATTCAAGGAAAAATGGCAAGATATTTCAAGGGCCAACGCACGCAGAACCTTGAACATTTTAATAGTAAAAGATTTTTTTTTTCTTGTAGACACACAAAAAAATTCAAACATGAAGCAGTGTGAAATTTTACTTTGGGGGAGGAGGGGGAGGGAGAATTCAAGAACGGTTAGCCATTAATATCTCCTTAGAATTTAGTAATTACTTTTTTTTATAATGACGTTACATCCAGTACACTTGTGTTGCATGTGTGGGAAAGTAGAGGCAAGTTTGACACCCCTTCTGCTGCAAAGAGGAGCCCGTTGATGTCGGACGCGCGGTTTCCCTCTCTCTGGCCACTGTCAGTAGTGGCGCTATCCTGTCTTCTCTAGGGGCCAGTAAATGCGTCATGGCGGACTGCTGCTGTCGCATAACCCTCACAATTTGTCGTCCGTTCTGGCAAAGTTATGGAACCATGACAGCTACTTTCATTATAGTTCTCCATTCCGGAATGCATTCTTGAGACCAACTTGGCTTCCTTCTTTATGGGCGCTCCGTTTATCGGTTTTGGCAGAATAATCAGAACATTCCTAAACGTATTCTCATAAAACGAACGCTTTACGGAAGTCCGTTTCTAATACGTGTGTCCCAGTTTCGTTTACAAATCCTTGTTCCTCCCCCCTCCCCATAGCCTTAGTACTGGTTTATAATAACCCGGATCAGACGTTCAGTGGTACTAACAGCAGGCGTCATGGTCAAGTAACAAAGAATTTTGTGTAATACACGTACAGTCGAACACAACTATATTTACCTAGTAGTACAGTAGGAATACAACTACATGTTTCGGCCCTATATGTGGGCCATCTTCAGGTTGTGATGTTACTTACAGAGCAACTATAGAAGGTGTGTGGGGTGTTTTTTGGGGATGGGGTGGGGGAACGAGATTTCGTTCCCCCCACCTCATCCACAAAATCACCCCACAATCTTGTATAGGTGCTCTGTAAGTAACATCACAACCTGAAGATGGCCCAAATATAGGGCTGAAACATGTAGTTGTGTTCCTACTGTACTACTAGGTAAAATATAGTTGTGTTCTACTGTACGTGTATTACACAAAATTCTTTGTTACTGAACCAACACAATGGGGATGACGCACCTCAAGGTCATGTTCAAGTTGTTAGCTCGCGTTTTCGGAGTCGGCGTCTCCCGGGTTTAGGTTTCGACCCCTGACTGAAATTTTTCATTGCTTCATTCAGCCTTCTAGGCATATATATATATATATTGATGGTACTTTAAATCTGCCACGACGGCTTTTATTCACATCCTTTCCATTTCATTACCAATTATTAACGTCAATACCGGACTACGAGATTATCGTTTGCTTAATCACGAACAAAACAGCAATGACCGAAGTCCGTCCCAGTCCCTGTAAAGTCACCGCCCTGGACTCACATTCCAGAGATACACATTTCAAGTCTCAACCGTGTTACCGTCCATAAATGTTGAAGTGTTTGTAGTCCCCTCATTATCGCCAGGAGAAGTTTGGTATAGTCGATTGATATAACAGAGCGAGTTGGCTCAATTGGCGATACTTCATACTTTTATTTGGAAGTACCAATTTCGAATCTCAACAGGGACCGCGGGTAGGTCACTAATATTCCTACCATTCGACGGTATATAATCTAAGCTACTGACAAAATGTTGACTTTTTTTTAGACTGCATAGACTGCAAATAGAGGCAAAAATGTCGTTTGGAACGTAGGTAGGTATTCATAAATGGGCGTGAATTCATATCCAAAGGTACTTGTATCTTTATCAATTCTTGTACCCGCTGTGATTAGCAGGAATGTCGTGCTGGCAATATTGTTAAGTAAACTGCAAGCAATAAATAACACTATTTTTATAATTTCACCGTGCATTCTGTAGATTATTTAATTACACACACCAACATATGCACACACACACACACACACACACACACACATATATATATATATATATAATTTAAGAAGTCTAAAATTTATATTATAACATTAAAAATGCTCCTACATATTTCGATCACACGATCATCCTCAGGCAGCATACATTGTTCCTTGCTAAAGTTATAATTTAAAACATTCAATAAACTACTTCCTTATGTTAACTTTGGTGCTGTGGCAGCATGTCGTGTTTTTTGTTTGAGTCGTACGCTGTTTAGAATGAGCCTGGTTAAGGTTGTGCGTCGTAAGACGCACAACCGTAACCAGGCGAAATACCCTAACATGGATCGTGACGACAATTCTGTAGTGTCTTCACCGTCTGTGGCCATCATCAACCCACGCTGCAGAAGGCAGGGCCCTTCTTTGGTGGCTTCATATATATTTTGTAATTGACCACATGTGATAGTAGATACATTACCTTGTTCATTTAACGCTGAGTGGCGGTGACGTGTATTATGAATACATGAGCACACTGGTCGTGACACCTGGGATAGGCGATTCGCTTTACCGCATGCCACGTGTCACCAGTCAAGGAACATCTGTGGTTCATCCATCAACACCGGGCACCAGATGGCTAAATGAACTGTTCCCACCTCATTGCAGATTCTTGCCTTATGACCTGCCACACTGCTTGCTGGGGAGGGTGTACACGTACTAAGTTCAGAGGAGAACTCTGTTCTTAAGGTAACAGAATTGCATAGCGGGGAGCTGCGGTTTTCCAAAGGCAGTGTTTAGCCGTTCCACAGAGAAATTAAACCTGTTGGCAGTACATTTGAACGCATGGACCTTCAGTGCTAGCAGGATTACCGCGAATGCTGACATTGCCGTCATTGAAATATAGATTTAAAAAAAAGTATACTATTTTACAATGACGTAAAGAATTCTCTCAGTGCCATTATTGAGCAATAGTTTATGTACTCGCAGAACAAGTGACAGGTGTTGCGCAGATGAAGGTCAGCCATGACCGCGTTCGCAAAAAAAGAGCAGGAAAATGAAACACTAAGTTAAGTCACTTTACAAATTGTGACGGATTATTTACAGAACGAATATATCGCTTTCTTGTGTCATTGGTGTTTTATGTTAAAAATTAATACAAATATTTCTTAGCCCATATTTGGTGGCGTTTAAATTTGCGGATTTTTGTACATTAAAAGCCAGTCATGAGTCCCAGTTTTTTGTCGCAGAAGCCACAACACATCCTCAAATGTCCTACTGGAACGTCGATTGGGTCACGACCACTTCATTCCAAATGCTTTCTATTCGTAATTCGTTGGTCCTACTATTTGACACTCTCGTCTGCATTAGGAAAGGGAGTTCTATTTTGGGACTATTGACAATTCATGTAACTTGGGTTTTCAGTACAATCAGACTGCAATGTTAGAGAGAGTAAAAGATAAAGCAGTCCCGTTACAGGCCCGGGGGAGGGGGGACAGAGGGTTCCAGGAAGTTAAGTCTTCCAGATTTCGTGACAACGGCACAGGATGTTTGTAGGTTGTCAGCCTTAAGCACCGGCCGCCTTTACCCCCAGGAAATACTCCTGGTACTCATTTGTGTTAGAGGCTGAGTCGACCCCAGGGCCATAGTGCGATCGGAAGGATTTTATATCAATGAAAAATCCTCTGACACCAGCTGGGATCGAACCAGCGGCCTGATTTGTAGTACAGCACCTTAACCACCGTGCTACCGCCGTCCCCCGTTAGAGAGAATAATGAAGTTTAAAAGTTGTTGAATTTCCAGACAAACTAGAATTGGGCATCCTGTACTGTCAGTTGTCCTGTCGCACTCTGAAGACCCACAAGACGCACAGGACATTCGGTGTCCTGTTGAGACTAGAATGGATCGCCTACTAAATATCAGCGTTACGATTTGACCCAACTTTCAGAATGGGGGTGCAAAAGTTCGATTAGTTTTTTGGGGTCAGATTTGTTTGCGCGGTTTGCTGTGGCTTATACCAACAGTACAAGGCGGTCCGGGACGCCGTGCTTCGGGATGGCCACTCGGTTTAGGCTGGACGGGTTCGGGGCTGTAGCCGGCGTGGAGGACAACAAATTTTCTCTTTTCCACGCCCGTCCACACCAGGTCTGGGGCCGACAAGGCCTCCCGTACAACGGGTCCTGGGACTATTTCCCGGGGATAAAGAGGCCGGACGTGGCGATGGCTACCCACCATCTTCTAGGGCCGAAGTTAAACAACAGAGTTGTGCCTGTACTGCACCTTTGCGCCGTCAAGGAAAGTTACAGGGAGACCTTTACTATACTTACAATAAAAACCTTTTCCCGACCATTAGTCCTATCAATTGTGCCTGAGAATGCATTCTGAATCGTAAAGGGACGTTGTGAGCCGGAGAAGATAATTCTGACAATGATGTAATGGGTGCAGCTGTTTCAAGTGGGGGCTCCCATCTTCTTGACACATTGTGTGCAGCACGAGGCTCAAAAGTACTGTGTAAAAGTTAGGGTGCGAGTTTGTGCGTTCACAGGCTCGAGTTGCAGCAGCGGTTCTATGGGCGGGATTGCTTAAGGTACTGTGCTGCAAGTCGGAAGGTGGCGGGTTTGATTCCCGATGGGATCACGCAGATTTCTTATTGACTTAACACCTGCGACAGCACTAGTGCTCTTGGGGTCGACTCAGGCTCTAACAGAAATGAGTACCAGGGGTATTTCCTGGGGAGGGGGGGGGGGGAAAGGCGGCTGGTGCGTGGGACTGACAACCATGCCACCTTAATGTTCCGACTGTCAAGAAATTCTGGAAGCCTCGGTCTCCACGAGCCTTAAAGGCTTATCCAGGCCTGCACTGGGATAGCTGTATTTTAGTGTGGGCGGGATATAGTGTATGCAGTAATCGGCTTTGGTGGTATAGGCACGTGTTACTTCAACAATAACTTCATTACCAGAGATGAAAACGCTGTAAGTAAAATGTGTTAAAGCATGCCCAGATGTATAATTCAAGGTGAATTCTGTACGGGAACAGCAGAGCTGAATGCCGTGAATACTTGTAATGCTGTTTGCCGTATGGACAACAGTCTATTGGAGACAGCGAATCATTTATAGTATTGCGCTATTTGCACCTGTTTTGCAGTTCATAAACTGACTCTGGGACTACGTTAAGTCCATAAAGGTAAAGCAATCCCATTACAGGCCTGGACAGGCCCTGATGGTTCCAGGAGTTTGAGGCCCCAAGATTTCAAGACAATCGGCACATGCAGGTGGTAAGGTTGTCAGACCTACACACCGGCCGCCTTTACCCCCCAGAAAATATTCCTGGTACTCATTTCTGTTAGAGGTTGAGTCAACCCCAGGGCCATAGCGCGGCCGAAAGGATTATGTCAATGAAAAATTCCAATGACACCATCGGGAATCGAACCCGCGACCTTCCGACGTAAGTCCATGCCGGCTCTGGAAATCACCCACCAGCCTTAGGATCTTCCGCAGGGTGACGATGTTGACTTTTCACCTTAACGGAGGTTAAGAATTCGTGGAACTATGTCTCCACTTCTCCACACGTTTTCGCAGTGTGGTTGTTTAGGGTCGAAGTTGTCTTTTACCTTTTAAACGTTACAGAGGAAACCCGTCCCTTGCTGTCCAGGAAACCACGACGTTACATTATTCTTTTGTTTCTCCGAGGTCCTTACACTGAATCTGCCTTCAACTTGAAGCGTTTAACGTACAGTTCCCACAACGTGCTGGAAGGATTTAGATAAGAATCTGTGAGGTGTAGATGCAAGTTCAACTTCATACCATGCTGAACAACAAATTCGTGATTGTTTCCACAGATATCGTACTTCGTTCTGGTTCCACCCTTTGAGCGCGCGTATGTGTGTGGGTGTATATATACGTGTGGGGGGGGGGGGGGGGGGGCGGACGGGTACAGTCAACGTAAAAGCATGCCCATATACATGTTTTCGCTGTATGCCGAGGCCCATTAAAGCATTTCCATGGATGCTCGGACTTGTGTTCGTAGGTTACTTCCACATTGCTGGCTGCTTCTATATTCTCGTCCAATCCCCTTTCTCTTAGGTCAGAGTTGACGAAACTATGGCACGCGGAAAAATTTCCTTGGCACGCGGCATTAACTGCAGTCCCAGTTTTTTTTTTTAATTCTCGTACCCGACTAGCGTCTCTATATTGTGAAGAATATGTGTATAACACTCACACATATCTGACTGCGTAGACACTGTATATGAATTACCGTTGCTACCAAATAATACGGTACTGTCAGTGAAACTTTTTTACACCAATCGGGAGAGGTGCACAGTGTTGACTGGATATTTATCGTTGGGTCGCCGACCTGGCGGTGACTGGGCGGATATGTGTCATTGGACAAAAGTTTTCACAATCTTCTTTTCAAACAGGAAGTAGCAGCAGTCACAGTCACTGCCACATTTTCTTCCCTATCGCATTCCTCGAGAAGGCCTTTATTAAAAATATAATAATTATAAAATGAATTAGTTATATAATTATAATATACAGGGTTATTCGAAATGATTGTCGAGGTTTTAACAACTTGTCATACACAATACACTTGAGATAGGAGTATATGTGTTTTTTTATTTAATAGAACAAAACTCCAAGTTTTTGTTACATACCTTACAGGTGCTCCATACGTGCACCATTTGTGGTTCTACAAACATCAACACGATAGTCGAGTTCGTTCCAAACTGTTTGTAGCATGTCAGCGGTGATGATTTCAATGGCGGTTCTGATTCGTACCTTCAGTTCCTGGATACTTGCGGGAAGAGGAGGAACATATACCTGATCCTTGACGTAATCCCATAGAAAGAAATGACATGGGGTTGCATCTGGAGAACGAGGTGGCAGTTGTTAAAACCCCGACAATCATTTCGAATAACCCTGTATTTTTTATTTAGTAGAATATATAGTGCACCTTTAAGGCATGTAACAAAAACTTCGTATATTGTTCTATTAAATAAAAAAATACATATTCTCCTGTCTCAAGTGTATTGTGTATGACAAGTTGTTAAAACCCGACAATAATTTCGAATAACACTGTGTATTAGTATCAATAATTAAGTAATTAACAATAATATATGGACGAGTCTAAAACCTTATTTTTCTCTTCAAAGCTCTGATGTGCACGCGAAAGGATTTCTTCGACATGTGTAGACATTTTAGGCACGCGCCTCATAAAACTTAGCCATCCATGCCCTAAGTCAACCAAATCAAAGCGCGTATCGCTGGTAAATGTTACCACGATATCAATAATACCAACGTTAGTGTACACATAATGGCTAGACGACTCAGGAGGAATGGATGGTCAATCTCTGGGAATTTTACTTGTCTTAGTATAGGTTGAAATGTTTAAACGTCGAACAGATGACTGGGTAAGAGACATTGAACGTAATCTAGTTCGCTTTTGTCAGATTGCCCCTGAAATGAAGCAACGACTCTTGTGCATGCTACCCGTAGATTACCCATTGTGTTTTGGGTATAATTCCGCCTGTGTTTGGATATATGTCTGGTTCATTCACCTTTTCTTTATATTTAAACGCTGAATTTTCCTGTATAATTTCCCAAGATTTTCTGGGCGTGTAAATATGGAATTACTCTCTCATGTCCATTTACAGCCATTTTCTTGCACTGGAGTTATTTTTCACATGATTTTTTTTAAGTTTCAGTAGACATTCTCCGTTGTTTGTAATGTGGCTTGCATATGTCGCATATCCCCTTTTATTAAGAATATCCAGTATGTGTGTGTGTGTGTGTGTGTGTGTGTGTGCGCGCGCTATATGGAGCGTGTGCTCTATGCGCTGTATAGAATTATCTGTTCCTTATTACAGGTAAATTTCACTAATTTAGCAATAGGTTTAACATCAAAACTTTCTTCTCTCGTTGTTTCATTTGCAGTAACTTCTCTTATTTGGTCTGTTTGAAATGCAATTATTTTCCTTCCTTCCTGAGCAGAAAACAATAAAATTATTGTTAGTAGGTATTGTTTGTTTAAGTGGCACATGGTAAGAAATTAACTCACAACAAACACCAAAATCACAACAGTACTATTAATGTTAATGTACAAATTTAAAATTAGTTTTTAGTTTTCAGTTAAATCGTTTTGGGCCATTCTGTAGTATTAGATACCGGCTTTTCCTTATAAAATTTATGTTAAAATTAAACTGTCTTTATTCTGTAAATGAAACATGTTCTATGTAACAAACGAAGATTATTTCCATTGGTGTTTCAATGGACTGCACACTGATTCTGTAGCTACAGAATTTCATAAAAGAAGAGTATATTAGTTTAAGAAATACAGGCTGTACCTAAAATTCTTGGAAAAATTTTAGGAGTGAGTTTCCAGAACCAAAGCAAGGAAAAACATTCATATTAAAGTATGTCGGCAAACATTTAATTTTAGAGCTGCAGCCCGACATGTTGACTTCAGTCATCTAGCTGTTTATCCAGAGAGACACTTAAAAAAGCCTTAGATAATATTGTTCCAATTGACAATAAACAGATATTTCACCAACACAATTTTTTTATGCTTTTATGTTTGCTCAATCGCTTTGAGACCTTCGAAATGTTGTGACACTCCATGATGAAACGTACCCTTGCGTGTGATTCGGGTGGAGGATATTTTGAACATTCGTTATGAATTATTACTTGATACAGAATAGAAACTCAAGAGTTCCTAAACGGGGAACATTTATTTTAAACGTAATTTGTCAGCTGTGATTAAAATATTAAATGTTTACAGTACTTAGGTTTGACTGTAATCTGTTAGTTAAACTCAAATGTCTCTTACTTCTGGATATAAGTTTATATGAATTTGCTTTTGTTTTGATGTGAAGAAATCACTCTTGAAGATGTTCCAAGCATTGTAGGTACCCTGTTTACTGAACACCCTATATCTTGAGACATATACAATGTTTAGTGATAATTGGCTTGTGCTAGGTGATGTAATGTTGTGAGTCATAATCGAATTTATAGATCATTTAGTTAACAGGCGTTAGGACCGTGTACTGCCAGGTTTTGACTCAGAACTTGTTATTAATCGATGTTCGATAGTACTATATTACACACGGTGAACCGCCTGTTCTCTGTCGTAATCCCCATTGTGTAACTTCCTATTTGATACTCGTTATTTTGAACGACATTTCACTACCGACTATTGATTTTCTCAACATGAAGAAAAGTTGAAACCTGAAATATTCCTTTTCCAAATTCCTTATCGTATTGGTCGTGTCTAGTGCCACTCATCTCTCATCGTTATAGCTTTACGTTTACGTTATTTACTGCAGCATAGTGCACATAATTACATGGAACAGTGAAGTTCGGAATTCACATATGGTGTGACAGAAAATATGTTACGGTTCTTATCAAGAAAATAATTTCTTGTGCGAAGGACGTAATGTAATTGAGTTAACGCTGGACACAGTAGAAGTAGGCCCGTTACATTAGCCCAGTCACTTGAAATTTGTTATGGACTTCAGATTGGTGCAATTCAGAAGCTGTTGCACGTTTGTCAGCTTTGGACTTTTCTATCCTTTTAGAGCCTCCAGAGTGAAGGAACTACTGCGAACTCGGTATCGTATTCCCTTTATGTGTATAGAACACCACACAGAATGTCTACATTGTTAATTGACTGTACGACCAATTGGCCCACTAACACTATGACAGAGAAAGAGAAATATTCCAACTACCCCAGATCCTTATAACTTAACTTCATGTGATTCATCCTAATATTACCTTTGTATTTCCTTTTGTTCTTCTACGGAAATATTCCCTAAGAGATTTCCGCACCAAAATCCTGTGTACATTTATTTTCTCACCATTGTATTAAACGTCTAGCCTTTCGCGGTTTCCTGCGTACCACCGTCCTAACAATCGGCCGCTAGGCGATGTGTATAAATCACGAAGTTTCTCTAAGGTAATAACCAGCAAAATTCAGTTCAAGTTCTCAGACTACTTTCACCTGAGCACCTTGTAATCTGGGAATTGCATAGATTAAAAAAGAACATATAAATGTGTACCCAATGTAGGTACAGAGGCTCAGTAACCTAAAGTCAAAGGAAAAGGTCGATCGATTTATTGATTGATTACATAAAATGTTATGTTTCTTTGACCTTGCACTTTGGTATATTCTTTGTAATAACCAACTTAACGCACAATTCTTTTTTCATGTATGTTTATTTCTATTCTCTACATGTTTCGGGCAGCTATGTGCCCATCATCAGGAGAATTAATTGTATCAATATGACATCTCGTATTTGTCACTCTGTGTAGATGACCATCTGGTATGCAGGTTTGTCGTAAATAAACGCGTAAATTTATACATATAAATAAAAAATATATAAAGATATAATCATGTGTAATTTAAATATATAACGTAAAATTTTTGTCACCGTGTATAAACATATTCGATCACGCGATACGTCGCATCAAAGGATGTTAATTTGAAGTGAGATGGTGGCAGGGTGGGGGACTTTAATGCATTTTCGCCACAATAGCTTAATGTTTTGCATAATTACCTTTACAATATGCATATTGTGCAGTTGAATCGGTAGCACACGCCGAGTGCGTTAGACATAAAGTGAAGGCGTGGAAAAGAGCAAATCTCTCCAGTTCTCACGCGATAATGCTGCAGCACAAGACTTCAGATCCCACATTCTTCACGATTACTAGGCTGCGGCAAAGAAAAGTTAATGTTTGTGACGTCTGCGCAGTGGGCCTAAGTCATGTGGAACAGGCATGTCTAAAACTACAGACCACTGGAGCATTCGGCCCATACATCATACTGTTACCCACAAGTCTGCAGTAACTTTCTATGAAAGTAATTTCGTGTTATGTGGTTTTTAATATATTGTGCAGACGTTAGTTTTCTCATTTGTTGTACTGCGACAAATTTTGTGGTTTTGGGTTTTACGTTGTCTTATTGCAGAGTAAGAATTAGGCCAGTGATTTTCTTAAAGTTTTAGTCCTTTTATAAGAAAGCAGTTATTGCATATTGAAGTCTTCTGTGATGTCACAATATGTCAAGTAGCGTTCAAAACGTCGGTACTTATTAGCAGACCGCACGGTGTAACATATCAGAATTGACTGTTCAGCGGCACCGATTTGATAAACTAAAATCTCGTACGAGAAAACTGCTGAATGATAACTAATTGAATATAGAGCAATATCAGGTAGACAGATTTGGTATTTTGCCTGAGAGAAATTAATCGTGTAGCTTATATACAGGGCGTTCCTAAATTTGTTATGAAAAATCTGCTGTCAGTACTTCTGACCTAGCAGTAACAATTTGGTCAGCCACGTCTCAAAAGTTGCGCCTAGTCCTCAAGTTTTCATTCAAACCGCCAGACGACATCCCACTCGTGCAGAGCTTCTTAGAAATCCTGCCTATCATAGAGTCGTATACCGGTGCTGAGCAATCACAGTGTTGTTTTTGGCAACAATGATGGCCTAATTAAACACCCCTGGACTTTTATTTTAGGAGAAACGTTAAACACAAATTGTGAAGTGAGAGAGAAAACCAACAAGATGCAACAGTTAGATGTTTATTTTCAACAATTTCTCAACATGTTTCGGGCATCACTATGCCCATCTTCAGGAGAACAAGACGTGTGTTACT
>Ga0123352_10002233_pt1 | contig 26835 bp, 25 predicted proteins | sample TergutLab28metaG_FD_89700 | JGI IMG/M metagenome (GOLD analysis project Ga0123352, IMG submission 89700) | Labiotermes labralis P1 segment gut microbial communities from Petit-Saut dam, French Guiana - Lab288 P1 | ecosystem: Host-associated > Arthropoda: Insects > Digestive system > Gut ... | reverse complement strand
TGTGGGTTGTGGGGGTGGGGGGGGGGGGGGGAGGAGCAGTGGAGGTGAGTGTTGTTGCCTTATCTCTCTCTCTCACACACACACACACAGTTAAACAGATTCTGTATGGGTATATTTCTGAAAATTGAAAATAGTAAAGGGGCTTTAGGGGGTCAGTGCAGTATGCAAAAAAAAAAAAAATATATAGTGCATATAGTGGTAGAAGTTATTTAGCAAAGAACAGTGTGGGTTGGTGAGATGACAAGATGTGACTAAATAGTGTCTCACTGCTGTTGTTATGCTGTATGCAGTCTTGTTAGACCAGTGGACAACTGATATGTCGCGCAGATTGAAACTTACTACCCTATTGTTTTGTTTAATGAGCTGTATGCTTGCAGAGCCTTGGATGCGGTCGGCATGTCTTGGGACAACATGCATCTGAAGCACATACTGTCCAGTGACACATACTGCAGCCATGTTCCTGACAGCTCACTTACTGTTGGCAGTTTCAACTCCCAAGGACAGCCACTGTGGCATGGTGAGAGCATTTCAAACCAGTGTTCTCACATTGGTGTATGTTTTCAAGAGAGTTTCATAGTATGATTTCATTATTTGTCGGTATTACCAGGAGGGGTGTGTTCTGTAAGCTGCAGTGCAAACCTTGTCATTATGTTAAAAATAGTCTGTATCTTGTAATGGAGGGATGACGGTATGCAGTGGATTATTTTTTAGAAACAAGAGATTCTGACAGCAGTAGATATTAAGATTGAGTGTGTAATTTTATAGGTAGGTGCCATCACTGTTGAGGAATGTGCTTCCTCTGTTTTGGATTAGAAGCTGAAAATGTAGACAGCAGGTTCCACAGGAATATTGTGGCCTATCTACTGAGGTACATGTCATATCCCACAAGACCACTGTCTGAGTTTATTATATTTTCTGTGCCATAACATGCACAAAGATTTTTGAAGGCCAGCAGGGGGTGGGCGGGGAGGACAAATTTTATTCACCTTCAGACTGTACTACGCAGGAGAATTTTATGCAGCAGTTTCCAGTATGAAAGTTGTGTTTTATGATCAAGGTTTATTAAGTTTTTGTGTTTGTAGGCGTGCTCACAAAATTGTGAAGAGTAACTGTTATCATCTTTGCACCTATCTCCCCTGTCCTTCTGTCCGTCCATCTGCATAGAACAACTCAGCTCTCACCAGATGGATTTTCATAAAATTCGATATTTGAGTATTTTTATATGTCGAGAAAATGCAAGTTTCATTAATATCTGATAAGAATAACGGTGTTTTCCAGTAAGACCAGTATACGTTTTTGATCATATCTTGCTCACTTCTTCTTGAATGATAAATGTTTCACACAAAAGTTATAGAGAAAATAAAAACACACATTTTATGTCCAATAACTTTTTTTTTTTAAATCGTGCCATTTATAAGATAATGTGGAAAAATAATGTATAGCCAGGCAGGCCACAGATGACAATATGGTGCATATGCGTTGTGTACTGGATAAGTAAGGCTACAGACTCACCCTCAGAATATATAGTTCTTACTGCTTTTCCACTGCAACAATGGATACCTGAACATGCCTCAATGCCATGTTATATGTACTTTGCCTGTTGTGTTCCATTACTGTAATATGCAGGCGCTTTCAGTTGTTAATACTGTTCACTAGCAAAATGTGCACCACATATTTGTGTCATTGGCTTCTAGAACCCCTGCCGACATGTGCGGCAAGAGTGGATGCGCTGAGATCACATGGTCACCAGGGGGCAGCACTGAGGCTGGCTGTGGCAGTAGTGCGTACTATGAAGCAACAGCAGTTGGTAGCGCAGCGCCGTTGGCATGAAAGCCAGCAACAGCAGCAGCAGCAGCAACAACATCGAAGTGGTGCAAGTAGTAGTACTTCTAACCATGTCACTCCCTGCACATCGAGGTGCACAGGTGGACAGACCAGTTTGCCTGTGACATCACTGGTTCCTCACACTTGTACTGGTTGGAGTGATGGGTGGGTAGGGCATCCCTTGGATCCTGTGGGATGTCTGTTCGACACACTAGCAGATGCATCACTTATTCCAGATGATCAAACGTCACGCACTCCTTCCTATTTTGGTAAGTATGAGGTAATTTTCTCGTGCTGGAAGTAGCCTGGGATTTTGACTGACAAATCATGCACCATATTTGCTTGATTGTAAGTTGGCTTTGTTGCCAGTATTTTATTTTCGGAAAGTACACATCAGATTAGAATTGGTGTCTTTCACAGGGGTTCGATATGGCAAGTAATGTCGCATACCAAACGAATGTTTGTGGCATATGTTACTGCAAAGGAAGAGTGCATTTCATGAATATGATTAGTTGAGTTTCTGTGATTCCCCTCAACATTGCCAGCAATGGCTGTGCAGCTAAATTCTGCTAATTTTAAGTAACGTAACATGACCTTGGTCACCTAGGGCTTGGTGATATGCAGGTGGCATAACATACAAAATTAAATGCACTATTTTTGCTTGGTTTAAGCCAATGTGGATCACTTATTTAATGTTCTAAGTGATAAAAATAACAATTTTCCTTCCTTTCCTTCTTTTTTTGGAGGGTGTGGGGAGTATGTAAAAATCAGGAATTAGGTTACACCGTGATAATCATATTGGGTACACTAGAAGTAAAGAAGCTTGTCACCTGCACGTTGTACATAACACATTAAAACTGTGCAGCTTATACTGGTTCTTTTAAGATTTCATATTTCTGTGAAAGCCGCTAGGGAAGGGAAGTCCAGGAGTAATCATTGTTTGTTGTGTGTGGCTGTACCTTATAAGCTGATAAGCTGGAATGTAGAACAGAGCACATAATAACGATGTGATGAAGTGTAGAGTTCTTTGTGTTAACAGAAACAAGCACACAGGGTGCTGTGGTTACATTAAGTGCGGAAGGGCAGGAAAAAGGGTAAAGTTGTCCCTGTGCATGCCATGGATGCATGTAGGGGGGAGTGGAGGTGCAGCTGCGTTTATTCCTGATCTTGGCATTAGATGGATGTGAATGCTCAGCCTCACTTCAACCACTTTCCCTTTGGCTAGAAAATTTCCACAGCTCACCAAAGAGGACACTAGATTGGCCTCAGAGACAGTCTGGAGTTTTGGAGAAAAGGAAAAATATATTGCTGCTGATGGGAATTGAAGTCTGGATTATCTGTCTCTTAACCTTAGACACTGTACCAACTATACTATAAGCACAGAAAATGTCAAAATGCTTACTGGCATTCAGTTTGCTTTCAAGTCATCCTAACAAACACAAACACCTGCAGGCAGAGATGTACAACTGTTGTTTGTTTGTTTTTTTTTTTTATGAGGCTGTATGATTTGATCATTTGTCTTGAAAGGACTTGTGCTTGTAAGAGAAGAATATTTGCATGTGCACTGGGACCATGTAAAGAAGTTCTGTATGTGGTGATGGGGATGAAAACACTTGAATATTCCTCTACGTGCCTTGCCTGGCCTTTTTTCAGCCCATTCAAAGTGCTTGTAACTAGCAGTCTTTATAACCACGAACATTCGTATGAATAATAATAATAATGAAAGTGAAAGTGAAATAATAGCAGCACAAGATCAGGCATTACAAACCACATAAAATGTGACAAAAATATTACAAACAGAAACAGACAGCTAATGAAGACTGTCAACAATTTGAAGAGACAGCAGAACACATCATATCAGCACGCCCAGTACCGGCAAAATAACAGTACATTAAGAGACATGATACAGTGTGTGCTGAACTGCACTTTAACATATGCAAGGAAATGGGGGGAAAATTAAACAACAAATACTGGTATGACCATGCAGCGATATCAGTCGAAACAAGTCCTGAAGGTAAGGTAACCATATTGTGGAACCAATAGTGCAAACTGAAAATAAAACGGACATCATAATGCATGATAATGATAAAGGAACATGCATGTTAATAGATGTTGCAATTTATGGGGACAGAAATGTGATCAAGAGAGAAGATGTGAAGATTCTAAAATGTGAAGACCTCACAACAGAAATTCAGCACATGTGGAATGTGAAAGAAAATGTGATAACAGTAATAACAGGGACGACTGAAACCATTTAAAAATTACTCGGACAATACCTGAGCAACATACCTGGAAAGCACAAAATCAAGAAACTGCAAAAAACTACCATATTGGGCACAGCACACCATGTGGAATGTGCTAATGTAAAAGTACAAAACATATTTCAAGGGTGAAATAACATTACATGTAGCACAAATTTTAAATACAGAACAGCTGCAACACTACATACCCTAGAAACATGGTTAGTTTCTGGTATATAATTGTAAATACCCTGCATAAAGGTGGTAAAAGGATGATGATGATGATGATTATAATAATAATAATAATAACAACAACATCAACAACAACAACAACAACAACAACAACAACAATAATAACAATAAAGTTACAGCAGGAGCAGCAGCAGTAGTAGTAGTAGTAGTATCATCATCATTTATGTTAGCCATTGCCAACAAGTATCACAGTATGCAGTGCTGTGAGTGTAAGCAGTCAAATGGTCAGTGCAGAGTGTTGTGTCCTACCATTCTCACAATGCCACCTTATTCTTTTCCAGACCCTGTCTTCCTCATCCCTCATTTGGCTACAGTATGACATATGTGTAATACTTGTCTACAAGACTATGCAGCATAACATTTAACAAGACGGTAAATTGAATGCTCACAAATATCAGAAGCTTAATTTGTCTTGTACTTTGTTTCATGTTCTCCTGTGGCTTGTGTTCTAGATCCAGTGGGTGTTGAAGACACAAGTGTCAGTGTCCCCCCTCGATATCATCATGTGCCAGTAATTGGCTCACGTGATCGCTCAGAGACTTACCTCACACTGGCTGTTGAGGTGGCTCTCATTGGACTGGGCCAACAGCGAATCATGCCTGCAGGTCTTTATGCACAGGTATGCATCATCATCATCATCATCATCATCATCCTCTGTGTCCACCCTTTTCTGGCGTCTTTTCTGTGTCTTTGTTTTTTACTTTGTGCCCCTTGTAGTCATACTTCCAACATCTGAATTTTTATGCTTTCAGAGGATTCCTGTTTTTATGCTTATGTAACACAAGAACGTAACTTGTCATCTGCTGTCATATATTTCTCAAAACTTGGCTCCTCATGGTATGTTTAAGCTATGACAGCAAGGTCTATAATTTGTGGCACAATTAAATGATGGGCATAAAGCACTTTCAAGCACTTTAAGGCACATGAGTATCATAATTAAGTAACATGTTTGTGTACTGAGTTTTGCCATTTGTGAGATTTTTACAGCTTAATGCAAGTACTTTGTTTACAGAAAACAGGGATAAGATGTTGCAAGTACAGAGTGTCTGCAAAAAGCATATATGATACCACAGAAGTGTGTGATCCATTACTTCATGAACTACCCAGATATTTTCTACAGTAATTAAAATGGTCCAGTAAAATATGTCTCTTGGTGGGATTTGTAGCATGAACCCAATGTCTGACTGCTTGAAGGCAGTACAGGCAGGTCTCGTTTTACATAATTTCTATTTGCGCCGTTTTGCTTTAACGTGACTTGAAAATTTACATGACTTGAATTCACCTGATAAAGTTTGGTTTAATGCGATTAGGCATAGATGATATGCAATAATATTTGGTTTAATGTCGTTTGGCATACACGATCCATGGCTCCTCTTTACTTATGTTGGAGACTAACAGAAAGAGACACAACTGTCATGCCGTCTATCATGTGTATGGGTTAATTACATTGGCAATATAATCATGTGACTGATGTAATTCACCCTTCAATGGCATTGGCTTTGGTTACCAGAATGAGTGAGAAACATAAATGAGCATCACCTAGTGAAATCCAAGTGAAAAATCAGTGGTAGACAAACAGTAATGAAGAGAAATTAGATGTAACAAGCTGACTGGAATGAAGGTGAATGAGTTGTTTTTGTATGCCTTTATGTTAGATATGTTCATAGTAGCATTCATACAATTTGTGATAATGCTGTTAGAATCACAGGAAGTGCTAAATCAGGAAGTGAAGTGTTTGTGTAGCAAGACTGCCGCAGTGCTTTTGGAATGGACTGTGCCAAAAGCTGTGGATGTGAGTCTATTGCATTTTTATTGCATTAGAAATAAAGAACTATATTGTATTGAAATGTATGCATACTGTGTATAAATGTACATATACTGTTTATGCAGTACATATGTACTCTACAGGGCCATGTGTCCACTAGTGGTACAGTCATACAATATATACGATGAAGTTTTCAATCCCTTAACCCCCAGGAAATGCACTGTTTAAGATGGGAATTGTGTGTTCGATTTGTGCAATTTTGATTAATGTAACTCTTTCAGGAACGTAACCCTGGTGTAAAACAAGAACTGCCCATACACACCTTCTGTTGTGTGGCCAATGTAACTAGCATGTGAGGAATCTACTATCTGTAATTTATTTTGATTGGCTGGATGAAGGCAGCTGCATGAGATTGATTGATTGATTGATTGATTAACATTGGGTTCGAGCCCTTAAGGTCCCGATGCACCTAGGCCTTATAGACGGGCCGTTTGTGCTGCCCCATAATCTAATATTAACTAAGGAGAGCTCTGTTCCTTTACTAAATTTCCAGATGACCCCCTGACTTAATATCTTAATGGCTCTGGGTCCAAGAAAGGAACCCAGATATACTTTTCTTTTCTCTCAAAAGTCCTGGCAAACAAACCCCCTTCAGATTCCCCAACAGGACCCCTATGAAGAGAGAGGCCCGTTTACAGGGCATTTTGCATATTTCTCAAAAACCTCATCTTTGGGTTCCCAGTAAAGGAGCCCTCCCTCAAGGTAGCCTTCATGGAAGCCCTCACAGAGAGATGTCCCACCGCTAGATCCCTCCTTCATTCATCTATCAAAGGCCCCAGTATACGAGCCTCCCCCCCCCACATACCAGGTTCCCCTTGGGTGGAAAGGGGCCCTCATGGAGAGAGATGCCTGTATCCAGAGACTTTCTTAACATATCTTCCAGGGTCCCCAGTGAAGGAGCTCCCCCCCTGAGGCCCCCTCCATGGAGCCTCTTCAGAGAGAGACACTTCATCGACAGAGCCCCCTTCATCCATTTCTCAAAGTGCCCAGTAGATGAGCCCTCCTCCAGGTTTGCCAAATTGGGCCCCTATGGAGAGAGATGGCCATCTCCAGAGCCTTTTCTACATATCCTTCAGGGTCCCTAGCAAGGGAGCCCTCCCTCCAGGTTCCCTTCACAGAGCTCCCACAGAGAGAGACACTCCACCCCTAGAGCCCGTTTCAACCATATCTCATAGTCTCCGGTAGGTGAGCCTACTCCAGGTTGGCCAACTGAGCCCCCATCAGGAGAGATGCCCATCACTAGAGCCTTCCTTTCATAACCTTCAGGGTCCCTAGCAAAGTAGCCCCCCTCTCCAGGTTCCCCTAAAAGAGCTCCCATAGAGAGGGATGCACCGTTTCCAGAGCCCCCTTTCAACTAACTCTCAGAGTTCCTGGTGAACAGGCCCCCCATGATATTGGGGAGTGATGTCCGTCCCCTGAGCCCTCCTCCCCACGTCCTTCTCGATCCCCTGAAAGGAGCCCCCCTAACAGAGCTCCTGGAAAGAGAGATGGTCCCTTACCGGAGCCCTCCAACTATATCTAAAATTCCCAGTCAACGGACTCCCCAGGTTCCCCAACGGGCCCCTACAGAGAGAGACACCCATCTTCAGAGTTTTTTTCTACACCTTTCCCTCAAAGTCCCCAGTAAATGAGCTCCCCTCCATGTTCTCCAACAGGGTCCCTATGGAGAGAGAAGCTTCATCTCCAGAGACAATGGTATATTCATTCATTTATATCTGTCAGAGTCCCCAATAAGGAACCCTCCCACGAAAAATGGGGAAAGTATTTGGTCACTGTCCACAGAGCCTCATGTGGATGAAAGGCCTACATACAATTGGGTGCGGCCTGGTTCCCCAAGGGGATTGTTTATGACACTGCAATCTCTATCCCAATGCCATGTAGCCTTCAGCACGATACCGTCCACCTTGGCTTGGGTAGACCAGAGCCCCGTTAGTCAGCGTGTGTCGTAGCAACCCTCATCAGAGTATGCCCTCCGCAACTGTTACAGCCTTCCATGTGACCCAGGGTAGAGTAGAGTACGAATCTACGATACCCTGAGGTATGAACGAGGGGTTGAATTTATGGGAGGCAGCTGCATGAGAAAACTTTTATGTATTCTCAGGAAAAATCATGCAAGCAGGAGGACCGTCTGATAGCGAAGCTGCAGGAGATTGAGCTGGACAACAGTCTGGTTGCGGTACTGAGGCGCCAAGCCATTGTGCTGTTGGAGGGGGGACCCTCGAGTGGCTTGGGCTTAGGGATTCATCCCGAGAGCATTCCAATGCACACATTTGCCAGGTTTCTGTTCCTTTCGCTGCTCAACTATTACCCTGATCTGGCATATGAAGTTGGGCTACGAGCCATGCGGTAAGTCTAGTATGGTGCTTATTTCGGAAGGTACTAATGTCAGGGTTTGTGGGCAGCACAGGACCACAATATCAGTTACTTTTGGCCATTAAAACTTTTTATTTTTGGTCAGGAGAGCTAATACCCTCGTCAGTAACAACATTTTGATGTAAGTGATGTGAGTTGTTTAGTGTTGTTTTATGTGCATAGCTGAAATGCAAATAAAATAATAAATAACAGCAGTTAAATGAATATATGATAATAAATGTATTGATTTGTGACTTGTATGTGTGGCATTTATATTGATTGTGTGTGTGTTTATGTGCACTTGGAGGAATAGGAATCATTGGTAGTAGTTAAGAGTAAGACCTGAAGATGGCCATAATAAATCAAAATTGAGAGGTATCTATACTGCAGTGGGTTTCCTATTGTTGACCTTCGCCAGAAAAGATAAATAACATGCTTATTCCACTAAATAGTGGTTGCAAAGTGTCCTCCAATGTCTGACTGTATGTATAAAGGGCTATGACTTGCCATTTTGTCATTATCTGGTTAGTGTGCAGTAGTCATTATTTGTAGATATAAACAAGAACTCCAGGTGGCTGTGAGAGGTCTTTACCAAAGTTTAACTTTCATTGTTGTTAACATGCATATTTTGTGACACTGTGATTGAATGTATAGGAGTGGATTTGTGGAAACTGTAACTAAGGGATAGGGATTGTTTGTTTTGAAGATTGTTTGTGTGTGTTTGTTGCATTTACCATCATTTAGAGCAGAGCTTTTCATCCTTTTCGTCTGGTGTACCATTGTCTCGTACAGAATGTTTACTTGGACCACTAGGTACTGAAATGTTACTACCATACACTTCCTACTCTTCTGATGTAACTTTTGTACATTTAACATTAATTACATAACACTCCAGTGCAGCATGAAAATATGAATATGAAGTAATTATTGTGGCATTGGATACCCCAGTGGCTTATCGTTTCAGCAACCAGCTGTCCGTTTGCATGCCTGTGAAATCGGCTTGCCTGTGGGTGTTTCAGCGAATAAAATTAACTGAATTGTTTTCTGTTTTTGCCCACAACAGTGCCATCTGTCCATGCAGCTTCACATCGCTGCCACCTGATTTCTTTTTTGCTCATTACGAAAAATAATACCTTTCATAAAAATTGAATTTCCACCTGCAGTCACCTTTAGACACCTGTGAAATAAGATATGTTCCACAATTTGTGCTTTGTCTGCAACTTGCACCATTGTCACCATTTGAGCTTTGAAATGTTCTTACTCTGATGTAACTGAAATGTAAATTGTTTCACTTGCCCTTTTTAAACCAACAAATGCACATAATTTGAATAAAAATTGGCTGCATTTGTTGGTTTGGATTGTAACAACTTCAGAAAGTGTTGTGAAATGTGTGGCAGGTTGTCTGGTGAAAGTAAGTGCCTGAAAAATTCACCACTTTGAGAAATGGAGGATTTATTGGCAACGTGTTTTAAACAAGTTGGAGCCTGCAGTGCAGTAACTGTGGCATACTGCTGAGAGAATTGGCTCTGCATATTACCACAAGTGTGGACTTAGAAGAATTCAGTGGCTGATGGTTGATGTTTGCAAGCAGTGACAGTGCTGTGTGCACAAGTGTATCAAGTGAGAGAAAAGTGTGTACTCTGGAGCAGTGAAGAAATAAAAATAGTTACTCAAAACTGATGAGGATTACAAATCTCAGAACAGTGATAATGCTTCCAGGGCTGTTCTTCAGGCTTCTGTCTAACCAGACATTGAGTGGAAAGAGGATTGTAGCAATGGTGGAATGAATTGAGCCAGTAGTGCTGATGGGACTGACAAACTCCCATCATTTGTTATCAGGAAGAGGGTAAAAAAGTGCACACAATATGTGCTTAACAGAAAAGTATGGGTTAAAGAGGCTGACTGTATAATGGCTTCAGGTGCCAGAATGGTTTGGCAGAGATGGGAGGTCTTACTTTTGATGGACCACTGTGCTGATTGTCCCTGAGGATTGACTTATGGCAAGAAAATGAGAGTTGTATTTTTTTTGAAAAACTGCACCAGCTTATCCAGGTGCCTGACCAGTGAATAATGTAGTTATTGAAACATTATAACCACAAGAACTCAAAAGGAGAACTGTCAGCATGCTTGGTAACATATGTCATGATGCAGCAGGCATGATGGTAAATATTTGGTTGCAGACTTTTGGATTCATTGTGCTGTGCCACACTTGTGGAGTCATTGCGCTTTGTCACAGTTGTGGATTCATTGTGCTTTGTTACAGTTGTGAAAAGAGTGAACTGTTTCCAAAAATGTGGATGTAATTTAAATGTAATCAGAGGTGGTGGAGATAACTTGGCATAATATAATGTGACTGGGGTAGCTGCAACAGGCATGTCATTTCGCGTATATGTATCCTGTGATAGTGATGTAATATGTGGACAGCTGACCGGAGACCAAATGACGTATTGGATGATTGCAGTGATGGATGTGTCTGAGGGGGAGGGATGGGGAAGAAATTGATGGTGGGAAAAATAACTCCAGCAACATTTTTGTCATTGCTGGAGTGCATTGACTCTGAAGCAATACCTCATAAAGTTTGATGTTGCTGATAACATACTGTCTTAACTTGCTAGTATTGACAGTGTGGTGTACAGGATACAACACAGCAATGCACGTTAATAGACGTTTGGTATAAGTGAACTCCATTACAATTTTAATGCAATGCATTGAACTAGGTTGCATTTTTAATGTAATGCAGTGTTACATTAATTTAATGTAGTCAATTTCAGTGGCTCTTTAAATTGTAATTGCATTCACTTTTCATTTTTGTTGACTTTATGCTCAGGTTAAATGCAATGGTCCCTTCTGACATGTAAAATCCATGTGTCACAATTTTGTTAGGACAGTATGTTGCCAGTGGCACTGACATATAACCATGACTGTCACAACAGCTTGACCTCTGTCAACACTAAAATATTTTTACTGCTTAATAATTAGTGTCAAATCTTATTCCTACATTTTTTAAATTTTTCTCAGACATGGAAATCAAAAACATGGGGTTGAATATTAATAAAGATTAACTTCTAACTTGTTTTATCAAGATGCTGTAGGAGTACTTATGGATACCTCTTTTAGTATTTCGGTGTTGGCCAGGGTCTGGTGATGTTAGTAGAGGTGTTCTCATTGCTAGATGCAGCAGTTTATAAACTCTTCTACAGGTGGAATGCAAAAAAGTCAACAGAGAAGTCCAACTTCAACTTTGTCATGTCTATTGTAGTTGGAAGTATATACACTCAGCAAGTTTTAATATGTGAGGTTTGAGATTTATAGTGGCCCTGCTGAAGATTTGTGTGTTGCTGCATTGTTGAGTGAGACCCAGTAGTTTGTGACATTTTGAAGGACCATAATGACTGAAAACATAGGCACTACTTTTCTTCAGAACATTGAGATCTACTCTCCTGCCATGGTGTCACATCTCACTAGACTTGAATTTTGAAGTTGCAACACATTCAGCAAGATAATTTCGGATATACCCATAAATATTTCTAATGGTAACTTCTGTAATAGTGTGGGTACAGCAATCATGCCATAACATTACAGGCTAACCAGTGTATTTATTAGAGTAGGAGTGACATCTCACTATGTCCAGCTTAGTGTTGATGCTGATGTTGTGTTTCTAGATTACCTATCCTAGAAGAGCATGAAGATGCGGATGATCCGGTCAATGGAAATGTCTCCTCGCTAGTTCTTAGTCGCTATCCACGATGGTTTACATTGGGTCACATCGAGACACAGCAGTGCACACTTGCATCAACCATGCTTAGTGCTGCAAAGGGTATGGAAATGATATTGTATATTACACTCTTTACCTCAATATAAGGCAACTTTGCTTATCAGGTGACCCTCCTTCAGTGTTCAGGACAGTGTGTGTGTGTGTATACATAGAATATGTTTAACTGGCATGTGATTTTAATGTGACTTCCCCCACCTCTTTTTTTTTTTTATGTGGTAAGTAAGGAAAAATTTTCGTTATTTATTTCAGTAAATGCAGTAGCTCCATGTAATAAATAGTGTGCATTTGTATCATGTGTATGAAATGAACAGTTCCTGGAGAGATTATATGCAACATTCATTGAATGTAAGATTTTAGATTCTTGTGGCATTGGATATTAACACTTTGGTGCCAAATAAAGTGCCTGGTATACTGTGCAAAAGATCTGCAATTTAAGTGCATTAATTTGCATGTTCTTGGTGATGACTCAGTTGATGTATAGTTTTCTCAGCATCACACTGTGTGTCAGCTGTTGTTGACTTGTGGCACCAAAGGGTTAAGACTGCTATGTAGCCTGGTATGTGATTATCAGTGCCAATCTGATATGCTGGTGCCCACCTAACACACTTCATGGAGTCACAGGCAAGTCCTAACATTAATAATTTTGTTGCATTTGCAGAGCTGCTGAATGCATTTTGATTAAGTTATATTTTGAGGGGTTTACAGCGAAAGTTATGAAGTAGACTTTATTTCAAATTAAACTTTTTTTTAGGTAGATGCATGTACATATTTAAAAACTGCACAGCACTAACTGTTGTTCCTTGAAGATGAAGGTACGTTGCATTGGTTGTAATCAGTTACACAATGTCTTTTGAGAAGATACCATCAAAAGAAAGTGAAAATGAGGTGTTGGCACTGTAATTACTGGGTGCTAGTTTTAAAATTATTTGTTCTGGAACATAGCCGGCTTATGGAGAACACTACAGTGAAGATACCGTTCCTCTACTACCCATTAATCACAGCATTATATATAATAAAAACATCAGTATCATCAGGTTGTACATTTATAGGATTAAAAATAAGTTTTTGGAACTGGTTTAAATATGCAAACATACATACATTTGTGGTTGTGTGCAGTGTAATGCAATTAATATGTATTGACACTGTCATTTCTAAGATCTTTTTGTGTGTGTATGATGTTGGTGAGTATGTAGACCTACTGGGGATGCAGAATTGGCCAATATAAATACATGTTACTGCACTGTTGCAGGAGAAGTACTGAGGTTGCGGACGGTGTTAGAGTCTTCACAGCGACATATCCACAGTTCTTCGCATCTCTTTAAATTGGCTCAGGATGCCTTTCGATTTGCTACACCAGAGAATGGCCCAAGACACCCGACCCTCCTCAGCGTGGCCTTCGAGTTGGGACTGCAGGTACAGTGAATGCGTTGGACTGGCATTTGCCTAGTAGCCTGTTGTTAACCATTTATTGAATACTTATACAAGTTTGTCATATACTTGCTATTCTGTGCCACAGCTTTTTGTATTTTTAGGCTTTCTTTATAAAGTAAGAGCAGAATGTCCTGTGCAGAGATCACATCTGTGTATCTGTGACTGTGTATCAGAAACTAAACAATTTGATGGACTTCAGTGAAATTCATTATAGGTGTTCTTTACAGACAGTTGTCAAGCAGGCTGGAGTTTCCTGAAAACTGGTAAAATGGAACCCATAAAATATATCATTTTGCCCATATATTCTGCACTTTTCTCCACATTTGGATAAAATTTTGTACAGGAAATGTTTACAAAAATTTATCATATGTGTGTGTGTGTGTGTGTGTGTATATATATATATATATATATACATACATACATATTTTAAATTTCTGTTGAAAACTATGCCTTATGTAGGGGTGTAAGTGAATTTCTGTCTGTTCTTTTCACATTTATTATCTGTTTTGGGTGAAATGTTTCCAAGAGACCTGCACATGATGCTTATTTTCAAATCTGAGTGACATGTGGTACAAGGGATCTGTACATAATGCTGTTGAGTATTTGTAAGTTTCTTGAATACTGGGACAGGGAGGGCCACACTTTTCTTATGGCCCTATGTGGAATTACATTTATGTGGGCACCCTGAAGCATGTGCCATTTTGAAAGTAAGAAATGCTTTGGTAATCGTTGTGTACTGTGTCACTGAGAGCATCACTAACAGTCTTCCTTCTGTCTGCTGTGGTTGCTGGTGGTGATCTCAGTTTCTATACAGCAGCAGCAGCATATATCCAATGTTGTGTTCAGAATTGTCCATTGTTGAACTTGTAGGCTGATTACTGTTTGGTACTGTGTCATTTGCAAGATTGGAAAGAATGTACGCTGTAACACAGAGCACAGAATTACAAACTGAACTATTTGTATTTTTTTAACATTATTTCAGAATAAGGAATAAGGAAATGAAAGTGTCTCATATAAAATTTCAAGAAACTCTGTCAAGGTTTATGGGTGACAGAAAATTGTATATGCTAAGTAGGATTTGTTACCTGAAAGTCGGAATTTCAGAAAACCTTGATAAGTGTTATCTATGTGTCACATGGGACAGAGCATATATGGTGTTACATTAACTGGGCTTCATCATGGATCAGCGTGGCTGCATGCTGGATGTGCATATCAACATTTAGTGAGAGTCTCTGATGTCAGACTGTAGAAAACATCTGTCCAGTAATTTAGTTTGCCAATTATAGGACACAGACATACTGGCATGTTCTTCATATCAAGCATTGCTGTTTATACTTTGTAAAGAACTACTAATAGCTGATAATTTTTCAACAGGAGTATACATTCTTAAGATTGCTCTAATAAATCAACAGTTATTATTTTGGAATGATTTGTTTTATTAGAAACCCAGGCAAAGAATGGATGATCTTGGTAGTCTGTATTATTAATACATTTACTATATATGCTAGACCACAAATTGCATGTGCATTTCTGAGCTTCAGTTATGAGAAGAGATACAGTAGAGTTCAGTTTATTTGTTAGTAATTGGGCGGAAGAAACAGTCATGAATATCAGAATCCATTTTCAATTTGGTATGCCTGTTTGATTTCAAAAACTTACAAAATACCAGTAATACTAATATATAGTAAGCATAGAAGGCATAAAATGCATAAAAATGTATTTTTAGTGAAGTACCAACACTTTGTGGAAGCATATAATACCCCAAATGATTGAAGGAGATTTTTTACTATATGAATCATGAAAACAATCAACTGCACTTAAACATTCAATAAATTTAAAATTTTTAAATTCCAACTCCTACAAGGCTGAGGGAGTTTAATTTATATTACACATGTATGTGAATTTATGACCCCAAGGTGCATGGTGGCAAGTGTTGAAGTTGTGATTGAAAGAAGGAGCTTGACTGAGCTGAGGGTGATAATGTTCGAGAGCAGGAGTGTGGGGGAAGCCAAATTGTCAGTCACGTGATGTTCTCCCAGTTTTTTGGAGTCAGTTGCGAAAGGCCATAAAGATGGCATTACAAGTGGGTGATTAAGAAAGTTGAACATGCTGAATATCAACACTACACTGTGTTGCATGACATATAAAACAGAATAAGAAGGCAGTGAGAATCCATTCTCCCCTTATCAGTAGTGACATGTTTCACATTCTGTGGGTAGCCCTGTACCTGAATACATTATATTACTTTTATCGTACTTTATTTGTACCCCATACCCCATCAGTTCTGACCATTTTGTTGTCTGCATGGCGTGGGAAGAACCAGAGACCTCTTATCATTAGCTGTGTGAGACATCTTGTCATTGTATCAAATTGATTGAAATTTTGAGGCATTTTATTTCTCGTGTTTATAATATGAAGGTAGTAAAATGTGAAAGAAGCATTTGGATATGGAGATTCTTCTGAACTGCCCAGTTTTTCATTATTGTTTTTGGTTCCTTCAGGTGATGCGGATGACATTGTCATCCCTTAACTGGCGACGACGGGAAATGGTTCGCTGGCTAGTGACCTGTGCCACTGAGGTTGGAGTGGAGGCACTAGTGTCCATCATGCAGAACTGGTATCAACTGTTCACACCAACTGAAGCAACAGGTACAAACCAGCACATGCCATCTTGTCATGTGGGAGTAGCTTGTCACACCATGTCTAAGACTTTGTTGTTCATGTGTAGGTCCTGTGGCAACAACCATCATGTCCCATAGCACCATAATGAGGCTGAACCTGACGTTTGCTCAACAGGAGGAATTGTCTGGCTGTGCCAGGAACTTGGCTCTTCAGTGTGCCACCAAAGTGAGTGTCTCATAACCACAACAAGGAGAGATTCATCTGGCTTTTGTGTATCTGTCTTTAACCAGTTAATGGTAAAGATAAAGTCATCCCCATGCATGCCATGAAGAGGTGTATGGGGGGAGTAGAAGTGTAGCTCCAGTCATTCTTTACCGTGGCACTAAAAGGAGGGGGGGGGGGTCTACTTCATGCCCCAACAGCTTTACCGCAGCAGAAAAAACATCCTGTACCTGTTGAATCATGAGGCTGGGTGGGCTGCACAGGGGGTCTGGACAGTTTGGGTAATTGAAAAATCTCTTGTCCCTACTTGGCTTCAAAGCCAAATTAAAAAATTTGGTATGAACATCAGGTTGTTTTGTCATTAGAGACTGCTCCAGTTCTTCTCTTAGTCACATGATGGCTTTGAGTTGTTCTCGTGTGTGAGTGAAGACATTGCCACTGAACCTTCACCACATGGGAATGGGGATGTTAAATGCTCTGATTTGACACCAAAAAAATTTCATTGTATGCTTGGAAGTTTCTGCAACATATCAGACACAACTAACCAAGAAAAGGGACTTTTCTTTAGATAAAAGACAGTGGGTATGTCCTAAAATGTGTTTATTTTGAAAAGGCAGCCTGATGGTCTCATTGGTAAAATACAGGATTCTTATTCACTTTGAGTTCATTTCCCATTCAGATCTCTCTGTTGATTTGTTCAGCTCTTGGATTAAAATGAAAGGTGAAGAATACCAGGTTTATCCCCCTTGTGGGTCACAGCTAACATTAAACTGCAAGTACTTGCTACTTACCATTGTTCTCATACTGGGATTGAGATTGTGGCAGGAATGACTGATACGAATACAAATAATCTGGCAGCTGTTGGGCAGAATTATCAGTAATACTAACCTGCATGGTTGTGTGTCGGGGGGCTTGAAAGTTTTGTAAATCGTGTAGTGTCCTCTCAAGGCTACATCTTTGTTTCAGGATCCCCCAAACTGTGCCTTGAATGCTCTGACCCTGTGTGAGAATGAAGCACTGGCCTTTGAGACAGCGTATCAGATCGTCATTGATGCTGCATCGCATATAATGACCTCTTCTCAGCTGTTTACTATTGCACGATACATGGAGCATAGGGGTTATCCGACAAGAGCGTACAAGCTGGCAATGCTGGCCATGAAGAATGTGCATCTGGCATACAATCAGGTAACTGTTGTACAGGACTGGTTTGACCAGACAGCAGAATTTCAGCTGGTCTAGATATCCTGGACTTCTCACCTTGACATTATTTATGATTGGATGTTCCACCTGGTATTCAGTGTTACTAGTTGGACGTGGGTCACTGTTGGGCATACACTTTGAAGGTATAACAAAAATTTAGCTTCCAAAAATTTGGTTTAAAGGTAGAATCCTTCTCAGCACTGAAGTTACAGATGTTACAAAGGGCTGAACAAACTGTTCTCACATTTGTACTTGTCATTTGGACAAACTGGTTTCTCTGCTGCTGGGGCCCCAGTCGTTGCACCTGTCTGTCAACACAATCTTGAAATTTACCATACTGTTAGTAATATTTATCACTGGAAAAGCTAGCTAGATGAAATAGTCACCTAACCTACAAAATCCCACCACCCACCAAGTAGTGCAGCATCAAACAACATGTGTAATTCCTGCAGTTCCTATCACTATATAAATTGCGGATGTTAAGAACAAGATGGGGCAGAAGGCCTGGAATATTTACAAGATTCCATTCTTAGTGAAATACCATGGATCCTATGCTTGTAGCAACAATTGTATGTGACTATGCCACCTGAACCTGACTTACATCTTTCTTGTGCAGTTGATTGGTACTAGGCACTTTCAGGTAATGCTTGCTTTTAAAACAGAAGTCATCTGATGCGTGTGTTCACAGAAGCCTGTCACCAGATGATAGCTTGAGACACATCCACTCCATTTACATCTTCTCTGCCCATTCCAGTGCATTTTAATTTGATGGTCTTATCTGTTTTTAGATATTCCAAATAATCTATTCCCTTCAAATTTTTCAGTTATATAATTTGGCATGTATTTCTCATTTCTGCATGTATTCAACATTATATGCCAGTTTTCATCATTAATTAAATTATTTTATGATATTCCTAATGTCATATGTATGTACATCATAAGCTTCTGACGCTGTAAATTTCTCCAGTTCTATACACAAATATCTCATATTGTACTTATATTTCCCTCAGCAGTTTCTCCAGTATTTGGTTAAAAGGACTTCATCTGTTTGTGTGTGTTGCACCTTATGCCAGCAGTATGTACATATGTCTGCTTTTGAACTGTGTTAAATGCTAACATATATTTTGTGTTTATTGACAGTTATAAACAGGGTTGTAAGTCAGAAATGACTACATCTCATTGGTTGAAAGGATTTCAGTCAAATTATGCACTGTGTAATTTTTTGTTTGCTACTAAAACCCATGTAATCACCAAAGATTTTCTAAAACAGACTCAATTTATGTTGGTACCTGACAGCAAGAGACTGTATTTGATTCCTGCCACTTAACAACAGTGTGGAAGATTATGATGTTAGGGATTTTCATCTCTGGGCTATTAGAATATGGGAAAATAAAAACTTATGACTCTGTGGTGATATGCATGGCCTGAATTTGTTCCAAAGGGATGTTTAAAGAACCTGTACCAGTTTCATTTGTGTCTCTATGTGTGAAGTTCTTGTGTACTCAGACAAAGCCATGTTACATTGCAGGACACTCACCCTGCAATCAATGACATCCACTGGGCCTGTGCTCTGAGCCACTCCTTGGGGAAAACGGAGCTCACCAACATGATCCCACTTTTGGTGAAAAATGTACAGTGTGCAACTGTTCTGTCTGACATCTTGAGACGCTGTTCCATGACTGCTCCAGGCATCTCATGCCCCCACCCTCCTGGTGGTAGCAGCACTGCAGAAGGAGGAAAACACCACCACCATCACCATCATCACCGCAGCAGCAGCCGTGGAGGGTGTGGAGGGGGAGTGAAGCCACTGTCCTACGATCGTCCACCTCTGAGGCCGCTCCTGGAAGCTGCAGTAGCAGCATATGTTAACACAACCCATTCTCGTCTCACCCACATTTCTCCTCGACATTATGGCGACTTCATCGACTTTCTTGGTAAAGCACGTGACACCTTTATTCTTGCCCATGATGGTCATGCACAATTCACGCAGCTTGTGGAGAACATGAAAGTAGCATATAAGGGAAAGAAGAAACTGATGTTTCTGGTTAAGGAGAGATTTGGCTGATAATAATATTTTAGGGGAGCAAGTTATTTATTACACATGTGGTTTGCTTCCTGTCACTGGGCTGGCCAGAACTGAGACTGATATATTACCACAGAGATTATTTATACAGCGAGAGAATGTTTGAGACTGTACTTCAGTTTCTGCTAGACAAGCAGCTGCAGGCTCCTGACACCACCGTTTGAACCTCCCTAAGTTAGGTTAAAGTTGTGCAATGCCATGCTGTCTAGATTATGTTTTTGTGCAGAATGTATAGACCAATTTTAATGTTTGTGGTGACATAAGTATGTATGTAACCATCCCAAGATCTCATGTCCTCCTAATGGAATCGTTATTCTGTCAAACGCAGTAGTGTTGAACTTCTGCATGATGAAAGCATCTAAAGAAACCATGAGAACAGTGACCATTTTGTACATAATGCTATGTGTCTGCGTGTTTGTATGTGATACTGTGTTTTCAACCAAAGATTGTTGTTTGTATATTAAGAATGAGACTTTTTTATATGACAACACATTTATACCAAAAGATGCTGTGCTTACAGGACCGGGATGTGGTACCGGTCTCGGATGAGCCAGTGCTTCCTATTATGTATATTATTCTCTATAGCAACGAGTACAAAATAATATTATGCAGTTCTTAATAGTGTCATAAGCACATGCAGTATAGAACATCATACATCGCAAAAGTATGAATTCCGTAACTACCTCTATCAGTAAGGAAGCCTGTTAGTCTCCTAATCTCATGACTGTCACAAGGCCAACATGATTTTTGTGTTCTTGTCAATACGAATTTGTCTTTATTTTGCCGTATATATTTTTCAATGCCATAAAAGATTGACCTGCAATATTTATTTATGAGAGGAAATGATGACGAAAAGTACTACTAATTTCTGAATGTTAAGTATGTCTTTTGCCAAACAGTCAGTGAATACAACATTAGATAAAGACACTGGACTAGAGATGTGGAGTGCAGTGTGACATTATGTGCGCACGTGCGCCCGCCTGTTTGTGTGTGTGTGTGTGTGTGTGTGTGTGTGTGTGTGTGTTTGTTTGTGTGTGGCGCACCATGTCAGTGCTAGGAACTGCTTTAAAGCTCATGGCCAGTTTGAAATCACCCACAAATTAGACAACCATGTGATCATTTTCATCAAGCTGCTTTTTACAGTTGTATTGAAATAACTTTTTGATGTTTGCTGATTGTGCTGTCAGTCGTGTTTGTATAATTTGTATTTATAAACTTGACCAGTATTTGTTGTAGAGCTCACACAGTTCTTTTGTTTGGGTAGGCTGGAATTGTCTCAGTTGAACACTGAAGTGTTAATGTCACTTGGTGAGTTAGGGTACATAGTGTCACTTGGTGAGTTAGGGCACACTTATGTTTTTACCCATACACGTGTTCTTTTTCGTGGATGTCAATGTGATGGCCATATGATTTTCTTTCTTCTTTGTGTGGCCATACTATTTTCTTTCTTCGTTATGTAGAGTTGTTATTTACCTGATGAGTACTGTTGGTCACCTCCTGCCACTGCTGCAATTTGCCAGGAGTTACATTTATGTTTTTTAGTTTAATGTATTGTGGTTAAAATGTAAACAAATAGATGAAAAATAGTTTTGTTTCACTTACAGACAGGTGTCACACCATTGAGCATTGTATGTCAGGGTTCTGTTGGTGAAGTTCAAGACACTGCAGTCTTAATACTTCCTGCCACATTGTCTTTGGAGCAAGCATTTTTACTATACACTTTATCTCATAACATGCCCCACAACCACAAGTGAAAATTGCATGAATCAGATCTGGCAACTAAGGTCACAATCCCCTGCATATTATTTTGTCACCAAAATAACTGAGTTTTTAAATTTTGGCAGCAGTGTAACTGAGGCATATGTTCTTCTGGATATACATTCCATTGAAATGTTGGGACCTAATTATGCAGTGATGCTGTTTCATATTGCAGGAAAATGGGAAACTTGATTTAGAGATCTGTTCTTTGCAGTGTCAGCTGTTGCACTGTCTTGCTGTAAGGGTCATAGATTCACTTTTAATTGGAGGGGTTTTCAAAAAATGATGTCAGTATGTATGCAACATGTTGGTGTGAATTTGTGGTCTCAGAAGAGGACCCAGTAATCTTAATTACACTCTTAGATCTTCACACATCAACCTTATAACTTTATGTAAATGATTCTTTGTGGATGAACTTGGGATTTCCCTGTCATTCTGAGAGTTAGTGCTTCTTCTGATATGAAACCAAGCCTTAGTGCTATGCAGAACAGTACATTTCCTTAATACAGTTTACAATATTATCAATTATCCTTCTTTCTCTCACTGTAACTCACAAAGCTTTCCTGTGTACTGAGTCAGAAGCTATTTCAAAACCTCTAAAACACCAGTATAATCACCATGTTTTGACTGTTTAAATATTTGTATGTTTTTCTGTTAATTGTTGATTGTGGTTCTTTTTCGCGTTATGGACATTGGTGAGACATTATCATTAATTAGCCAGTCTCTTAGTCCACCAGCCAAGATTTCAGAAAATGTTTTGCCTCGTATCTATACAGAGGAAACATCTCCGTAATTGCCTGATTTCTTCTAATTCTCCTGCCCTGTGTTAGTTGGATGTACACTCACTATTTTCCAGCTTAAGGTACATTTTTCCTTTTCCTAATGTATTTAATTAATTTTTGTGAACATGTTTAAATACTTTCAAAGGTGCTTTCAGTATATTGTTAATTTATGAGCATCAGAAATGTTGTTCTGAAATTTGGGAGTGTTAATTAGATGATTACATTCTTCTGGAATGTGATGCTGTGTTGCTTGGTAATTGGTTCCTGATGTTCTGCAGGGAGATACTGCTTTCTTAACCTTTAGCTTAAGGCCTTTTAAATCGTAGGTTAGTGATGTGACTTTTTTCTCCCATTAGTTCGTTGAAGGTTAAGGTAAAGATATTCATCAAGGTGAAAGCACTACATTCCTTCATGTGAGGACCTGATTTACCCAGCAATGCAGTATCGTATCCCATAAGAACGAAATCTTTAACCACTGTGCTGTGAAAAGCAAAAAAAAATTGCAAAATTTAGCTTTTTTGTATGATGGGTGTCTCATGACAGCGGCTGTTTTTGTGTACTAACATCTGATTATTGGTGATAACAAAAACATTGTTGCATGAAAATATATATGTCACTGAAATAAGGCTGCAGAATAGTCATTTGTTAAGTAAACAAGTGTTCGCTTGGAGGTTCGTGTCTTTGGGGATGTGACACCATACAGATTGGCAGTTTATAAAATTTCAGACGAACCTGAAGCTTCCACTTCTTTCTGCTGTTATGCTGAAGAATGAGTTAACAGGTTACTCTGAATTGTTAGATCATTCTAACAAAACTGCAAGGTGTCACATACCAGAAGATGTTAACTAAATGTCATAGTTGCTGTTATGAGAACCTAATGTTTCACAGGTGTTCAGTTGTTCCTTGATGCTGCATCATTTTATGAAGTCATAAGTTTTTCTCTGAAATTCATTGAAGCTTGATGATGGTGGTCATTATATTGGTCGGAATGTGCTGTGTTGCTGATGGTTTTGGAAGTTGCTGATTTGCAATATCGGTGGTGATACTGACATAATGCTTATTTTGTCAAGGAGTTCCTAGTTTTTAACACTGGTGCACAGTTTGAAGTGTTTTGCTAAGATCAAGTGTGGTTTAAAATTAATTTGGACTGCGATCTATGTATGTCATATTGATTATTCAAAATTGTGAATTTGATGCAATTTGCAGTTTTGATGAACAACTTCCTAATTGAGAAGCAATACAGTGTGTGCGTTATGGCCAACAGCTGACATACTCTACCTCATCAGCAGCTGTGGAGTGTGAGTGGGTGGGTGCATGAATGTAGTCCTTTCCTGGTATTATTTTCATTGAGTTGGCACTTCAGTTTCTGAGACTTATAGCACTTTATCCTGCAAAAGCTTATGATTTCTTGGGAGTAGAAGGAGTTGAAGGCTTCAAAAACAGGACAAGAGAATATGACAGCTAATTTTTTTTGTGTTCCGGAATTTGTTGTTATTGTGTTCGTGTGTGTGTGTGTGTGCGTGTGCGTGTGCATGTGCGTGTGCGTGTATACACCAGCATTTTGGAGGAACATGCTGCTCCTCTCTTCATCACTTTTCTGCTCCAAAGATGGGAGCAGATGCATTATTACACCTAACAGAATTGTGATCCTAATGTTCACCGCTATGAGAGCCTAACTTCTGAAGATGCCTGTTTCTACCTGCTATGCATAGGATTATCCAGCAATTTCTGATCTTGCTTTGGACATGACTAGTTGTGCAGGTTTTGTCCTTCATTGTCACCACCACTAAATTAATCCTGGCATTTTCTACAGTTACATTAAATTAATGAGAAGATCAAGCAGCAGAATTTTGTTTGTAGTCAATGAACATCACATTTGTGTACTACTGTCAAGTTGTGACTGTATCCTTGGAAATCTGCTTGGGCTATCAGCTGTATCATGGTATAACTAAAACCCAGTATTTTGGAGACATGCATTTTCTATGTTCGAGATCAGATCGCGCCTGAATGTTGGTGGTGTGAAAGATGGTCAATAAGTAAGGTTGTCTATAACATAACGATTCAATCAGAAGCTATTACAACATTGAATGTAGTTCATTGATTAAACAGAAGTGTCTTATTTTTCAATATAATGCACAAGTGCTTTGTCCCATCTTGGCACAAGTTTAAAAATGCTGTTGTGGTAGAAATCATGCTCCCACTTTGACAGTTTTCACAAACAATAATTTACACTTCCTCATTATTGTACAGTCAGCAGCCCAAACAATAAGGTGGATGTTCCAGACATTTGCAGTGAAATTGCTACAACCACTCCCATATCTAACATGTATTGTGTGGAGTTGTCATTCTGAAGGATCACACCTTGTGACATGCTTTTTGTCTTGGGTGCTGAAGCTACATGTAGAAGGTCACAAAGTCCACCATATTGAGGAAGCATAAATGGTTGCTAGTGACTGGTTGTAAATTCAAGAGCCCCATTTCTGCCTGGTCCTGCCATAAGTTTTGTTATAAGTATATTGTGACCTGGAAGAGGAATGAAAAAAACATCCAATTTTTTGAGCCAAATAATTTATTTTCAATAGTTTTAAGATTTTTTTATAATAATGTCACCCAAAATGCCCCTCTCTGCCTCAATGCAGGCCTTCGGATGCTCTGGCCACTCTGCTATCGCTGCATGCATTGTCTCAAGGTAGATCTCTGCCACAGCCTTCATGAGGGGCTTTTTCAGGCTTTCCAGGTTGTTGTTAGGCTTTCAGCACACCATATCCTCCAGAACAGCCCACAGTTTATAGTTGAGGAGGTTGAGGCCTGAACTCTCCAAGGGCCAACACTGGGCACTCCTTCAAAGCGGGTGTAAGGAGGTGCCCCTTTGACCACCAGTAGTCCCTCATCTGTAGATTGTCCCTGACAAAGTGAGACATTGATGAAGTTGATATGTTCAGCTCTGGGGACATGATCTTCTGTTTTGGGAGTGGATTTTGGTGAATCCGCTCCCACACTTTTGATGGCGGCTTCAGTCCTCTCACTTCTCGGGCGTCCTGGCCGAGCCCTGTCTTCAACCCTCCAGAGTTCCTTATAATGTTTATTTGCCCAGTAGATGATCATTTGCAAACTTTTCGATGGTTTTAAGAGTTCAAAAATTTTAGAATGGGATTTTCCACTTTTGTGAAGGGCAATCACAGCCACACGGTTTTCCTTGACACCCTCATCCATGCTGACTCTGTGACAGACGCGAGCAAACTGCCTTGGCACAAGCACCTGCAGGGACAATAGTATACAAACAGCTATCCTTTCAACTCTTGTGCCTCATTGTCTTCAGCTGTGGACTACATGAAGCTTGTAATAGAACTGATGGCAGGACTACCATGACCAGATTCTTAAAATTGTGTCATGATGGGAAAGATGTGTCAAAGGTCTTCGGGTTTGTGTTGACCCTTCAGTGGAATAAGTGAGTTATATTAAAACTGTGATGAACTGTCATTTAATTTTTATCACCTAGAGACCTTATATATTGTACATGTCTCTTAGTGAGCTGTGATGATGGAGACAGAACAAGTCTCCGAAATCTTGGCTTTTAGCTGAGTATCAGTGCAGCTGTCATCTGCAGGAAGAATATAAAGTGTTTATTGACTTCAGAAATTTAAATCTTGAGATTGTGTTTTAGCAACAGGGTTATTTACTTGAGTTCACATGTTCGTATATTTAGGATAAAGCAAAATATTCTGTTGATGATGTGCATTTTCAGAATAATAGACTGTGTCTTTGAAGCCAAACCTGTGCTCCATATTTTAAATTTTGGTTGTGTTTATTTGTTACAGTTCAGTACATCCTACTGTACAAACTATAAGTTTCTCATTTACAGCTGCCAACTTGATAAAATAATACATAGTTGGCACCCCTTGTTCTGTATGTGTTTTACTGTCCATTGACTTAAATTGTACCCTGTACTGGACTCTGATAATGAAAGGAATAGGTGATGTATAACACACAGAACAGTCTATTGAAGCACAAGCAATTTGTAGGAATTTGCTACTCTTCCCAGCAGGCATGCCGCCCAGAGCAGGGGGGGGGGGGGTGCTGCTGTCAGGCCGTAACCTGTCTCCTCTCAAATCAAAATTAAAAAAACACCATTTTTTGTAGGCACAGTGATATCAAACTTTTATGTGATTTACTCTCCAGCCAAAATCATTGAGGGATAACTAGTGCATTGGAATTTTGAAAAATAAAAGAAGAAACTTATGAAGTCTTGGATTAACTTAAAAAAAAACCAAGAAGTTAGTCATTGTACTAGGAATATGAGTGAGTCACAGAATGTGCAGTTTTATTTGTGTGTACGTGAACACATTTGCACACACAGTTATGCTGCAGTTACATTTATGACATGATTTTATAACAGAGTTTTTAAAATCAAGCATTAATTATATATATATATATATATATATATATATATATAACTACAGCGACATATC
>Ga0123352_10002232_pt1 | contig 26841 bp, 17 predicted proteins | sample TergutLab28metaG_FD_89700 | JGI IMG/M metagenome (GOLD analysis project Ga0123352, IMG submission 89700) | Labiotermes labralis P1 segment gut microbial communities from Petit-Saut dam, French Guiana - Lab288 P1 | ecosystem: Host-associated > Arthropoda: Insects > Digestive system > Gut ... | reverse complement strand
TTTGGGGGTTTTGGGTGGCTTAACGAAAATTTTAAAGGGATTTTTATAGCATTTCGCGCTTGAAAAAAGGGGGGGGGTTTTTGGGCGAGGACGAAATTGGGGGGGGGGGGGGGGGGGGGGGGGGGGGTTACGTAAAGTGGGAAAATGGCAAGGGAAGGGGTTGGGTGGGGTTGTTTTATTTATGCCTGAAGTCTCATCAAACCTCTCAGACTAACAGCCTATTGACATCTGAATGTGTCAGCTGTGTCAGTGGCATCTGCGGCCCCTCATGAGGGCTGGCAGGTGGTTATGGTGTGTGAGGGCCCAGCACTACGGAACAGGACCAGCAAGCCCTGATGTTCCAGCAGAAACAGAACTAGAAGGTATACTCCGATGGAGTACACAGTTTCAAAATGCGTTCAGTGTTATTTTGTAGATATGAGAGACCGTCATCGCTAATTAACACACACAGAACTATGCTCCTACCGTGATCAGGCCGTGACGTCTGACTCAGTCTGGCTCATGACTAATTCAGTGAAGCAGAGTTTCTCATCTGGTCAAGAATTTCCCTCATTTTATGGAAACAAAGGATTATTACCATAAATCCGTTTTAATATTATGCTCCCATCAACGCCTAGGTCTTCAAAGTGGTCTGTTACCTACAGCTTTCCCCACCAAAAGCCTATATGTATACCATTTCTCGCCCAGTATCGAATGGCGTAATGATTAGTCCTCTTGTCCCGGAGGTCCCTAGTTCTACTGTAGGTCCTGAGATCTTTTTATCATTTTTACAGAAATTTCCGGGATAGTGTCTTGAAATAACGCTTGGTCACTTCTTTCCACATTAATCTCAGTTTTACATTCATAACTAATCTTCCCGTCATTTCGATTTCGTTGGTCCTTTGTATTAAATTTTGCCATTTAACAAAGCTTCGTGAGATAATCTGGAACATTACACAGCACAAGACCGAGGTTTTCACAGCTGTGAAGATTCATAGTGTGTTCTAGGTTGTGATACCATGTAGTCTGGTAGGTACCATCGTTTCGGAGGAGCATACTACCTGTTCTCTTCTCTAGAGGCAGTATGCTTCTCCGAAACGTTTGTACTCGCCTATCAGACTGCAAGGTTTCATACCACAGCAGAACGCAATATAAAAATTGAAAACATTTCAAGGCGTTTTGCTTTGGTGTGCGTGTAAATTTACACAAGTGCTGTACACTGCAGATGTCTGTTGTTTTCTGTGAAAAACTCAATGACGCAGAAGTCTTCTTGAAAAGTTGAGAAGTTATTAATCTGTTTAAGAAAACATCAAATTTCATAAAACCCGAAGTGCGTCGCAATGTACACAAAACGCACCAACGGGTCCCGCCTTCATGTCAGTTCCTTTTCTCTTAAGGTTCAGGAGCCGGGATATCGTAGTCGGTATAGTGACTAGGCTGTGGGCTGGATGGTCCGGGGTTAGATTTCTGGCAGGGGGTTTGGAAGCCGAAGATTTTTTCCCCGGGGCTAAGACGGCCGGGGCGTAGAGTTGACTTCTCTTATCTATGTTACTTCCGTCTTAATAAAGTGCCGTTGTACCTCCTCTCCCCCAGTTTACCTTATGGCGCCCACAGGGGCGACTTTGCAACCCCCACTCTGTCCACTAGCCGTCTCCTACCCATTTGCACTCATATTCTGCACGTCGTATCTTCCCTTGGGTGTTTCGGACTGTCATGCATGCTGCATGTGCGACCGTCTCAGTGTGGCTGATTTAATCTCCCTAAAAGCATTAGACACAAATTCCGAAATTCCTCTTTATGCAGTTTTCAGTGCTGATTTCTCTTTTGAAACGAGTGCGTATGGTGTCAGTTTCTTGTTCGTGGCTGTACCATTTCCGTTGACTTCTCCCTCTTCTGCAAATATAGATAGTTTTGAAATATGTTTGAATCGCGTTATCGCGGGAAGCGGCACACCTTCCAACCCAGAGCAAGCAAACATTCCTGCCTTATCCCAAACACAAATTCGATGAGGAATTCGCCAAATTCTGTGTCCGTTACTATACTGTTGCTGGTGCCCGATTAGGTCCATAACTGTTTCGGTGTCATTTGAAGGTGACAGTTCGAGGAATTATCAGTCGTCATGACGACCTTAATGAGCATAGTTGTAACAGAAACCTCCTGATGTTTGGGTTAAACTTCATGCTGTACATTGAGTGACCTCTTCGAGGTTTCGAAGGGAGATATGCGTTTCTAAGATCTTAGTGGTTCCTGCAGGCCGCTAACATTGGAACAGTACAGAAAACAGGTCATGGTCATTCTCTTTTTCGTCTCGTCTATCATTCTTCCATTCGACGGACAAAGCGCGTCGAACGTGGCGCTAAACCATACGGCATCGAAATGTGTTGTTTAATGGTTATCACTGGGCGAGTGCGGTTTTTTAATGATTCAGTTCTTGGGTGACGAGGCGTCTCTGGCTACTCAGTTCCCGGGGTTTCGAAGGCGCTGTCCTTCGAAACCGACTACCCAGAGACGGTTTCGAGTTCAAATCTTATCCTTGAAGACGGTTATACTACATAGCCTTCAGCGTGGTTTTCCTTAGTCTCCCAGACCGGTATAGGGACGGTACCGTACTATGGTTCCCTGCTGCTTCGTGCCATACTGACTGTTTCGACTGTCTAACCGTTACAGTTGAAGAGCGCCGTCAAAACCAGGAGAAAACACAAGCAACTACACGTTGCATCGTCGTAGTTATTTCGCCGCAGTACCTTATTTGCCCGAACACATTGTGGGTTCAGAATTTTAATAATTGCAGAATAAAGGGTTTTGAGGACCAGGCACTGGCCCAAGCGGTACGCAGGATTTTCTGCTGGTTTCCCCACGCCAAGGACGCCTTTATGATCTGTCCATACGCTCCAGAGAACCCGGAGACGCTCTGGAACCACCTGAACAATGTCCGCCAGAACGTGTAGTTCACTAAGGACGGAGCAAGATGACATCGCGCCCCGGAGGACAAGGGAAAGTTTTTTTTTTTTACTTGAAATGCTACAAAATTTCTGGAATTGTTTGCAAATGCAGTAGACAATCGATAATGTTCTGAAGTTCCTAAAAATCGTTTGTTGTCCCCATTACACAGAAGCAGTTAAACCCAGTCTCAGTAAATCACATTCTTTTTTTTTAGTTTGTTTTGAATTTTTGTAAATACAATTCCCGGTCAAATTTCAGTTAAACTCAGTTTATACGTAATTTCTATGAATACCAGTACTTTTGGGTCTTCTTTGTCTGCTGTATGTAAATATTTTCGGGTGTGGGGTTTGCCCCCTTTTAACTCCTCCCCCTGTTTCATAACACAGTTTTGCTCACAGGAAAGGCGTATGGCGATAAACCGTTTCCCGCACATAATCTTGTTTAATTGACATTTTGAATTATTTCTTTCATTATTCTTTGACGTTGTTGGTCCGTCCAAGATAAGATTAGCACATTGTTTGTGTTACCGTTATCTGTGTGGCAGTGGCTTCATTTAGAGGTAGAAACGGATGACAGAGATGTAAAGTCAACAAGAAGGTTTAGTATTGCATGAGATACGGAGCCCTTGAAGCCGCCATCTGCCGGTGCAATATGTTACTAAGCACTCCTGCCTGTTAATCAGCTCTTGTGTACATAGCCTTGCTTGGGAAGTAATTACAAAACCAGTCCCCCATCAGTCACAAAATCCCGCCCCTCGACTCTGTTTCGAGGCAGTTTAATCTAGGTTACATATTCATAACCTATTTATCGAAAACTGCTTTTCATATTATTAAATTTTCCGGCGGATATTGGGGTTCAAGCATCCGGGAGGTGAAGCTGACAAGGCGCCTCCATCTTTAGAAATACGTAGAGCTGTAGCTTTACTTCCCCTTTCATCAACATGACATCATAATTAAGCACAGGAACTTCACGCTTTACTGGCATCTCTGTTTAGGTCTTCCAAGGAGTTTGTTCCCGTTGAGGTTTTCCAACCAAACATATTAGACATATCGTGTTTCGCGTGATTTTTGTACCCCGTAGGAGCGGCAAAATGAGTATTTAAAATTAAAAATTCCGCCTTTTGCTCTCAACAGTTTTTAAATTACTGAACCAGGTACAAGTAAAATCAGTAAATAATTTAGATTCTTTTGAAGTTCAGAGTTTCTCTTAGGAGCGGCCATAGTGATTACTCGCCCCGGGCGCCAAAGAACCTAGCCACGCCACTGGTCAGTTGACATGTAATTAAGAAATATTCGTTGTTAAAAGGCCCCAAATTTTGTTTCTCTCAGCACAAAGCACACAGTTCTGAGCCAGTGCTCTCTGTGTTGGGGTCTGTCAACCAGTGTTGTAAAATTCGTGGCGTTCTTAGACGTTCTTCTGTGCTTATGTCCTGCTCTTGTATGATTTGTCCTACCATATTTTCTAACCAAAGCCGGTGAACGTGTTTTTTTTATTTTATTATGCTTGCTTAATGTTTCTTCACTGTTATCCTTCCTCGTTTAATTGAATGGCTTGTACAGTGCTAGTTGAAGTTTGACGCTCCATAGTAGGGTAAATTTATGTCCGTGAGCACGTGATAATTATTCATAAAGTGACGAAGAGATTCACTTTCATTGCGAAACTCAGAGTTTCATCGTCGCCGCCATTAGATCCCCTTGTTTTGAACCACAGCATTTCTCATCACACCAGTGTAAACTCGTTTCACCAAGATTTATTTTAACCAAATCAGCCTGTGTATACGACAGTGTACAACAACATAAATTATCATATGCGTGTTAAATTTTACAAATAAAAGTGGATAAAATGGTTAGGTGTTTCGGCAGTTTTCCCAACATCAGACCGTTATGTAGATGCGTACGGACGGACAATACCTTTTTGTCCAGTTTAATGTGTACAGTTTAACTTGTGTAGTTCTGGTATGGTAGTATGTTAGTAGGCTAATAATTAAGTACTGAGGAATGACACCTCTTGAGAAAACACGTTATCTGGAAATACTATAGGAGAATGTCATAACCTAGCACCTTACACCCAGTAACAAAATTAATGTTATGTTAATAAGTACAACAACAGAGACACTACTGACAATTGGAGGGAGTGTAGTTAAAAACAGCAACAGACGAATAGCATATATGATAAACAGCATCGATATCTAACTTCGTGACACCACATCTACAGACGACTAAATATCAGAAAAGCAATGTAACGCCGTAATAAGGTAGGAGAAAGCCGTTGTTGAACGTGGTATGAACAGTTATACTAGTATAAACGTGTTATATTGAAGGGCTGTGTTTTACCGCTGTATGTATATTTTTTGGAAAATTTGTATCCGTTATGTACTTAGGAATCCAAGGATCCAGATTTTACGAAATTGAATTGAACGGTTTATTAAAGTTATGGTGAATATATTTACTAATAGACTAGTTTTAATTTATTCTTTTATTAATAGTCATACTTTTACGGAGATATATTGTGCACACAAGAAACGTTACACGTTAAATATCTTGGTAAAAATAATATTTAATAATAATTTCGCTCCCTGATGAATGTCATGAAAGGTTGAAACATGTAGGAGATATAAAGTAAAGATCCCAGTTGGTTTGTGCTGTGTATGCTGTCCTCATACTACAAATTACAGTTACACTCTTAGCTATACTGGAGACCAGTTGCATCTTTAGGTGAAAGAACAGGGATGTACCCAGGCCCGGCATAGATAAAGCTAAGCAATGTAACCAGGTACTGAAACAGATGCAGAAGCGGTCTATGTGCCATACGAGAAGCGACTGCAAGTTTCTGCTGGAGGTATAGCAGTTACTGTACAATGTACAGTAAGCTGTCGCCCAACACCTTTTTTACAGCACGGTTTTGACCCTACGTGGTGGAAAATGGTTAAATAGATACGAAAGAATGCCGAATGCTGAAAAATTTAAGTACACGCGGATAACGCGGGTCTTCATTCGTCTGCTTCGGAAGCTGGAAGCATCGATTACCCAGGCATTGTGTATATGTTTAATGTCCGCTTTCACGTAATCCTATTTGTCCCGTAAGAAGTTTGCGCAACGTCGTTTTGCCCAATTGTGTTATCATTGTCCCTGTCCCCCGCGTTGGACGTGGGATCACATTAACGTGTACATGGTACACGTAATGTGTGTACAAAGTAACAAGACAGGCAGTGTACGTATAATGTAACAGTGAGGAGCTTTCGTACAAGCATTGTTGCTATGGAAAAGCAATGAGTATTACACAACTTGAGTGTGTGTATTTGTAGCCTTAGGTATCCAGCATGCAATGCGCATGCTGGGTACGCCATGTTGTCGTCTGTGACCTGCCCCGCTCTAGAATAGTTTTCCACATTATTTCATAAACGGCACTATTTTCGACAAAAAAAAGTTATTGAACATAAAATGTGTGTTTCGAGTTTCTCTACAACTTTTATGTGAAATATTTTTTCGTTCTAAGAAGAACTGAGCTAGATGTGTTCGAAAATGTATATTGGTCTTAAAGTAAAATACCCTTTATTCTTGTACGATTTCAATGAAACTTTAATTTTCTGGGCCGATTTTCAAAAAATTCTCAAATATCAAATTTCATGAAAATCCTTCCAGTGGGAGTCGAGTTATTCCATGCGGACAGACGGACGAACAGCCATGGCGAAGCTGATAGTTGTTTTTCGCAATTTTGCGAACGCGCCTAAAAACACCTTCCTTGGGTACATTTACTTTATTAACTCTGCACTGATTCGAAATTCTAAGGAAGTGTAGGATCGGGTTTATATTTCAATGTGTTGTAGAGTTTATGTTTGAGTTACACGTTACGTGATGCAGTGGTGGATCTTGAGTCGCTGAATTGTCGCAGCTCAGTCTGTCCAACCCTGTCATACGTGCTGGCGCTTTGGCTCGTGGGTTCGAATTGCGTTCATGTGAGAGCGTTTTATAACTCCGCGTCTGGACGGGCGCATGATGGCCGGCGGAAGTTTTCTTACCAGATTTGAACTTCTCTTCATTTCTCCGACGCGAATCAGGCTGAGGATAGAATACATTTTGAGTGAGCGTATTCTCTACTTTTCTCATTCTTTCTTTCACTTTTTTCTGTCTATTTTGTGTCTGCATCTCTGCCTCTGTACCGATCTTTCTTTTCAATTCTCTCTTGTCTTCATCCTCTTGTTGTCGGGCTTTATATACTTTTCTCTGTCGTTTTATGTTTGTATCTATGCCTCTGTACCAACCTTTTTCTCTAATTCTCTCCTTCCTGCTTTCTCTTTTACTGTCGGTTTTTATCCCCGTCGTTTTCTGTGCCTTGTTTTTTATCTGTATCTGTACCTCTGTGCTGACACCTTTCATTAATTCTCTCGTTCTGTTTTCCTGTTTATATATCAGTCTTTATTTCTGTCGTTTTCCCTTTTTTTTTTTCTTCTGTAGCTTCGTACTCTCAACTCTTGTGATTCATTGCCTGTAAATCCTTACTTACAGTGGTCGATTTATCTGTCATATGCCCATTATTTTCGACATTGCCCTATTCTGCTATGTATGTACCCGTTTGCAGGCAGGCGAAAATACCTTTAGTTTTTTAAACCTACTTCTCATTGTATTGGTTTGCATACTGCCAGAATTTTCTCCTGTTTATCCAGTGCTTTTCTTTGTTTATTTTCTGCGAATAAATGCATAAATATTATCAATCCGTTTTATTTCACCAGAATATTACCACCATCACTTATTATGCCGTGCTAGTTCCCACTGTCCGACCGATGTGTCCATCTCATACTTTCATGCCTTAACTGCCTAGAAATGTGAAGGTAGAGCTTCACGAATTTTGGACTTCGGCTCTTGTAATGACTATTCAGCTTCTCGGTACATTTGCTTTTTCCGCGGGGGAAGAGCTCCCAGCACTTACTGGATGGGTGGTTGGGTGTTCCTCAGAGCCGGTCTTGATGTTGACGTAAGTACGAAGTCCTTCTGCCTACAGAAGCTTAAACTCGACCGTCGCCCGAACCCTAGTGCCTAATGCACTTTATTGACCGAGTTGTCTTATATTTTGTATAGTATTCGCGTATCTATCTGTACGTCAACGTACATCGGATGGCGCAGGAAAGTGTCAGATCAAAAAAAAGTTCGGCTGGACGGAATTGAGTGAAACTCATCTAAATTGCGTGCCTTATACCGTTATGTGTGTCTAAAAATGTTAATTCAGTTCGATTGAATTGTCATGCAGAAAAATAGTTTTAATTTTTGAATGTTACAAATAGGCATGTGACCGACTTACTTGCTTAAAATGAAAAATAAAGCGAGATCACGTGGTGTTTGCTGCGTTTGCTCGCACGGCCCCATTGTATCTTTTTCAACCGCTTTACTGATTTTTACACAAGGTGGTATGAACTTTATACCTTTGAATGCTTCCACAATGCTGTAGTTCATAACTTCATACGTTATTCATAGCAACAAACGGAAACGCTAACTTCTGTAGTGGAATCGACGCTGGCATCACGTACTGTACGGTCTTAAAATGATGTGTCTTAACACCTTATGGAACAAGTACAGCTTCTGATAAAAAAAATATTACTGTAAACTGTAAAATAATGAGATACAAGCGTATTTATGTATTTATGTTCGTGTTATTGCTGAACGTGTAAAACATCTGTTGAATAGCAGCAGTTGAGTACTGAAGAAGGAAGCATTCAAAACATGTGTTTAATAGTTATGTGGTTTGAACGCTGCGAAAAAATTGAAATCGCAAGGTATTGTAAAACATACTCGTTTCAGGTACATGTCTTTTTTGCATAACCGTGTTACTGAGTAACCTTTGCCATGGGTACAACAACACAGGCATGTTATGGTCTATTTCACTTTTCCTTGTAGCTCAGCTGCACAGACTTTTGTGTAGTGCAAATACGCAACTGGACGAGGGACTGGTTAGTAAACAACGGCGTTGCGGTTAGAGCCCGACTGCTTGCTACATTCACTAATTCACACACACACACACAGTTGTTGCAGAGAACATAGGGGGATAACGTTGTACGTCGTAGAACGACGTACAGCTATATTCTCTCATATTTAAGCATTTGGGAACCGTAATAACAAACGTAATACAACACATCCCTTTGTGTTAAAAACTCAATACAGGAGAAGGATAAATTCATCATTCAAAACGCAACTTATTTGCTCGTTCTATCGGCTGCAAGTTTCGCATTGAGACACTTCATCATCGAGCCCCTTCAAGAGTAAATAGCAGGTATAATGTAATTACATGTCGAACGCATAAAAACGCGAAATGATTTTGGTTATAAAATTAATATTATGTTAAATTTGATTCAAATTTATTGCTGCTCAGTTCAGAATCTGTTGTCCGCTCTGAAACCATAGACTGAAACGTAGGTACATACATACACGAGATGCGGCAGAAAGTGCTGATACATTTTAAGTCGATGTAATTGTTGTGAGGTGAAATTGTAGTGCGCCCGCCAATTCACAGGTTAGGAGGGTTTGGAGTTCTGTTTGCATCTGGCACACCATTCCAAGACGAAATGGTAGTCAGTGCAGGCTTGAAGTACTATTAAACTATCATTAAAATATAAAATGTGTCGGCACTTCTTACCGCCCAGTTTAGTAGCAAAAGCACCTGTCTGCACTCGTTTTTTAAACTATGATAATAAAGTTATTTCTTATGGTAGCCTTATTAATATTTTTTCATTGATCTGTTCTCTGTCCTAAATAATCATTGTTTCGCTGGATAGGGACGCTTTGTCCTGTAAACGGTTACCAAGCGACGAAACAGTTGTACTATTCAGCGTTTCCTGTCATCCATGGCAGAAGATGAAAAACGCGGGAGGCCGGCCGAAAGGGTTTTAGGTTTAAGACGCGTACGTGATGTTGGATATGGGTTGGTTTCAAATTGTGGTGGAGGAACAATGATGATGGTGGTGAACAACATTCCGAAGAGAAATTCCAACTGAATAACACTGCAAATTTAAATTATGTGTAGTTTGTAATTAGACATACATACAAATGTTCAGTAATGAAATATGCAGAGAGTGAATGGTATTGAACTGACGGGTTTCTTGACAGCATGGAATTTCTTGAACAACTCATTAAAGTATCAACATTTCGTCAACACTGTTGCACCGTAGTTAGTAAGTCTCGTCATTCCTCGCCTGACCTAGAAGGTAATCGAATAACATGATGCAAGACGTGATCATGTTCGAAGTGTTTTGACTGAAAAGTAGCTGCACGCGGTTCAGTGCATGATGACATGCCCAACAAGACTGTGTCTTCTTGCTCTCTATTGGAAGGCGGCGTGTCGTCAAACCTGTACGTGACCTTACCTTAATAATACGAGAGTGCTTCGTGCTGCATTGTGCTTGCTGCTGTTTGGAACAATTGAAATATCAATTAATTAAAACACGAGACGCCGTTGTCAGGCGGCAACTTCTCCGACAGGGATGTGAGGCGTGTGGACTAATTACATTTCTCTGTTCACGCTGGTTGGTGTTTGCTGTGTGTTTAAATTTAGCAGCTGTATAAACTGTGCTCCTTGTACTCTATTTTTGGTGTTTATAAATATGTTAGTAATGAATATAGTTTTTATTTGTTCCTGTCGTTATTCAGTACTTGAACGTTTCCACATCTGTCCCGTTGTGTTGAACAAAAATGTAGAATGAGACGGAATAGAATAAAATAAATGTATTGAGGGTCGATTAATCGATTCAACGTTTCCCTGTGCGAGGCTAGAAGCGACGAACGCCATGCTGGTATGTACTTTCTTATCTGTAAAGAACCTACGGTTATGTTGCTTCGAGTCACCAACCTTGGAGTTAGCTTACATGTAAACACACACATTGTTACATATAAGGGATGTCCAAAACCTTGTGGTACATAAATTTGCATGTCTTCATTCATTACACCGATCAGGTGCATGGGAAATGCTGAGTGTCAAGGCATCAGAACGTCAGTGTTGCACAAGACATCAGTTTTTAATACTTTCGATTAGAAAGGACGTCATTCATGCTAGAAAACAACCAGCCTTGTTTACCGGAAGAACATGCACCCTCCATATGAAGCACGACGCAGCCTGCTACAGGCTTATTAACTGTTTTAAATTCAACTGCATTTAATTACTCGAGATTTTCAACATATTGCAGGTAGCGTAGTCAGTATAGTGACCAGACTACAGACTGGACAACCATAGAATTGTGGTTTGATTCCCAGCACTAGCAAAAAATTGTTCGTTTCTCCAGTGTGTCTGTATTGGTTGTGGGGCCCTTCCAGCTTCCTATGCAGTTACAGGGTGCCCTCTTCCCGGGAATATTGGCAGACAGTCTACCTCCTTCTAATGCCGAAGTCAGTAATGAGCGGTGCTTAACTCCACTCCCCCGTATGTGCAGAGGCAGCTTTTATCGGCATATTAAACAAAACAATAGAACAAATTAGAGTTGGTCTAACTTCTGTAGTTTCCTGGTCTCCACGCCAGTTATAGTGGTTATGTCGCCCTGACGTCTGTGGTTGGACAACGATATTTCAGCGGAATGTGATATTCTGCATAGGTCTGTGTGTGAAAGGGGGATACGTCTGTTTACTCTTCACACGTCCCAGATTTTGCATTGAAATTATCGGTTATTGCGTTACTGAATTGTAGACCTGTTTGAGCTGTAATTTTTTCCCTTTTTCCTGTACATCTAATAGTATGTAACGAAATAGAGGGAAAGTAATTTGACGCCGTCCATTGTTATCTGTTGTTTGTGATTAGCTTTGCTGCAGCAGTTATATGTTTCCAATTAGTGAGCGTGAAGGCCAGTGAGGTACGAGGTAACCACAGTCAAAGGCTTGTAGTGGTATAGACGTACCATCATTACGCTTAATTTTTAAATACAAGAAAGTACGCGAGGTAGTAGCGTGCTTTTCTGCAGAAGGAATCAGTAGAGTCTTCCCACAGTTTTACGCAAGTATTGGCCATGTGTTTATTCATTACTTCTTTTACTTTCTCATTTTTCTTTCCTGCGTATATATTTATCTTTATTTCCTCCGTTCTTTCCGTGTCTTGTTACTGTTCCTTTTCCATCTTCACCTACATCATTCTTATGTGAAGTCTAATACGTCTTCGCAAAAAGTGTGCACAGTTGACCCAAGGTTGGTGTTGCCTGAATGAGTGCCTCTCAGAATATATTGTATGTCCTGCTGGTGTAAGACGTATGTCGTCTGTGGCCGCTCATGGACTGGGATTACGGGTTAGCATATTGCTCGGAGTAAGGCTGTATTTACATACTGTTGTGTGTTCTGTTGTATTTTGTACATACAGACGAGGCTGAGGACCATTCTTGGGTCCATGGAGTTCTGCAACATATCAAAACAAATTAATGTTTCAGAATTCTGAATTGAAACTGGTTACCGTGTCTAATCCTATGACTGCTGAAGAGAAGAAGATACGAGCTTCTAATACGAAGATATACAGCAGAGGGATGAATATAACTCTGGAGTCTAGACATCTCCAGACAGTCGTCGTCAGATTTCCGCTTTGCACTTGTAGACATATCACACTGGGATCGACATGCGACCCGCACGTGACATATGACTATATGCAACGGTGTTGGAGCCTGTGTTCTTTTGTCGAGTTCATTTACGAGTATGTGGAGGAATGGCGTGACGTTGCTTTAACACCCTCGTTTTGACATTGACCTGGACAAGAGATCGTATTAGCCGTATGTCGCTACTTTCGGTAAATGGCTGATTGCTGGATTGCACTGACTCAGGAACGTCTTGAGTAAAGGGCGTGAGTGTTGGTGTTGAACCTCCAGTTTTTTTGTTATTTGTAACAGAGTGTTAGCCTAGTGTCTGCGGTGCTTAACCAAGTGTTCCTTTTTGTTTTGTGTTCTCTCCTTGTTTCTCTTCCAACTGCTTCCATTCTTCTGTCTTGCTTCCATATTCCTTTCACTTTTTGTTTCGTTGGCTAAACGTATCGAGATTCTTCCTTTCCCCTTGTTTGTTTCTTATTCTTCGTTTGGTTGGATTGTCTGTTGTACCTTAAGGCTTTTCTTGTTTTGTCTGTGTGTCTCTGGCTACGGCAATATGTAAATCACACCATACATGCTACATGACACCGGACTTCATCTGAGTGATGCCCTGAATACCACGAATAAGAGCCACTTACTTACTCCGTGGTGCAGAGTCCTTCTTGAGAAGCTAACTGGTTTGCAGGTAGCCAAGAAATTCCCCGCATTTCACGGAACTCGAAGGTTCATTACCGCACTCACAAGCGTCCGCCACCTGTCCCTATCCTGGGCCAGCCCAATCCAGTCCATATACCTACATCCTACCTCCTGGATATCCTTCCTAATGTTATCCACCCATCTACGCCTAGGTCTCCCCAGTGGTCTCTTTCCCTCCGGTTTCCCCACCAAGACCCTATACACTCCCCTCTCCTCACCCATACGCGCCACATGTCCACCCCATCTCATTCTTCTTGATTTAATCACCCGCACAATATTGGGTGAGGAGTACAGATCATTTAGCTCCTCGTTATGCAGTCTCCTCCATTCCCTCGTTACTTCGTCCCTCCTAGGTCCAAATATTCTCCTGAACATCATGTTCTCAAACACCCTCAGCTTCCTTTCCTCCCTCAATATCAGCGACCAAGTTTCACTACTTATGTTATTTCACAAGCAGCATTAGTCGATGGTGAAGGTTGTGTCGGTACATAGACAGGAAAGTACTTCTGTCAGGTTGCCCAGTGGATGTCGGGACCTGAGGTTTTGTACAGTATATGGCGAACGTTCTCAGCCTACGTGAGATATTCATACCCAAGTGACACGGTAAGTACTCCTGTTCTTGGAAGCGACGGAAGGGAGAGGCGTGACATATTGACATAGATAGAGCGGATGTTTGTGGCTTTTAAGGTATGTCTGTTGTTTAAAAAAATGGATCGTCTAATATCTGACGTTTCTCAGAATTCTGCGATTGTACCAATATTGGCCATTGTCCGTTGTTTGGGTCATATTTTATGCACACGACGTTTCGGGATTCAAGTATGCTGTTTTCACTTGATTGGTTGTAATATTTAATCGGAGAAAATGTAGTTGGATTCCTGACTTCAGGTGATAGCGTATTTTGACTGAACGCAACTGAGGAAAACACGAAAATTTTTGTCGGCCGCATTCCCCACTGTCAGCTCCAAACACCAAACGCGGTTTAGTGAAATCCACAGAGCAACTTTGCCAATTGTAACAGCATATGGGGCGCACCTTAACGGCTGTGTGACTGAGGCAAAAAGTAAACATGACGCCCTTGGTCTAGACTTCACTGATGCAAACGTTTCCGGTGGAGGATATTACGCGACAATAGAAGTCATTATAGCATCGCACTCGCTTCAGGATGGAAGGAAAGTGTCATATGGCTCCGTTTAATTCACGACACGACACGACATCGAGTTAACTGTGTTATAGTTTGCTCGTTATATATATTTTTTTTTTCCGACAAATTTACTCTTAATAAAGGCACTTTTGGACAAGTCGCAAATACCTCGTGCTTGAAACGTGGCATATCTGGTTTCAGATTGTAAATAATACACCGTAACAGAATCTCGGCTGGACCTGGATGTTTTTCCGTATCAGGCAGGTGTATGTGTAAGTAACGCCTAGGTAAAAATGCGTAAAGTTTCCTTCCCTGTCACGCCAAGTCCCTGCGGTAGTCTTCTATAGCCCACCTGACTTTTCAGACCGATTTCCGCTTCGGAAAGGCAGTCTAAACAGTAATAAATTTACTGTAAGTGACTGACCTCTTCTCGGTCACGGATTTATGCTGCATACTACACTGAACATTGGCAGACTTGTGAACACTTTCCGTTTTGTTTCTGTCCCGTTTAATATATCCATAACTGGTCCATTAAAATATTCTGCAGGGTCTGTCGAAGGTTAATCTTCGTTCTTTCCCATTTGTGATAGGGATGTCCATACCGGGACCAAGTATAAAAAGTGGCGGAAAGCAAAATTAAGTCGACTACATTCTGTTCTACCATCCGGCAGCCATGCTACTCCTGCATTGTAAAGGATTGATGGATTTTATGGTGATAAAGAATTTCCTTCTTGATTGATTGATTCTTAGGTTACTAGTACGCTGTATCGACTGCAAACGTTGTTTAGCTTCGGATAGTGTGGGAAGACAATCAAGAATTGTGAGCAGCTAAAGATTCTGGAAGTATGTTGAATAAAATCATTACGGCTTTAGTCTGACTGTTCGTGGTTTTAAGGTCTGTTACCCAGTACCCGTCATTGATCTGAGGTGTCCGTGTGGTATTGTTGTATGCTCGACGTGTCCTTGAAATCGGTACGATAGAAGTTTGATATTGATTCAACTAAGCACAACACTGCTTTCCATTAATAGGTTACGTATTCATACAGGCCTAATGAGAGACACGTCGTAGCCAATGGTCACGATGCCTGACAGGTGTAGCCGACATTCGATGGAGAGGTTCAGGAAAGATATGGAAAGACCTCGGTTATTTTTGCTAATAATTCGACGAGATTCGAATTAGGTACCTCTCGAATACGAGTATCAAACGTTACCGACACGTTAACCTGCTTTATGAACGTTCAAAGAAACTCCGTAACCAACGCCTTGAAGCGGAATGCTATCTGCGGAAGTGATAGCCACTTGAATCGTCAAGATGTTTCATGCTATTTATAGTACCCGAAGCCTTATTGTCTTGTTCACAGGCGCCTTCCATTGGACCATACCCTGGCTTAGACGATTCCATTGCACACTATTCCTTAATATGTAGGAATATTTTAATATTACCTCAATATGAACGTTTATTTCACGCTGATGAGGTTGATCACCCAAGAAGACGCACCCAGTCTCTCTGAGAGCTTGAGGTCTGACGTAGAGTCTGCTATTTATATTTTTCCGGGGCTTATTTGTTTAATGATGTATTGGATAAATATGCAATGATGCCCCTTTTTTATTCGGTCCCGTTTTTAACAAATAGAAATTGCAACATGATATATGTCTGCGTGTGAAGTGGGTGTGTAGCAGAGTTTTTACTGTGACAGTCAATTCCTTTATACACTACTGACTCCATTTTCCCACAGTAATAAAAACTGCGAATGTGTGCTAAGGGGCATCTTTGGCAGATGGGATGGTGAAGGATATCCGTCATGTAATGAAGTGCAGGGTAATGTAGCTTTAAGTAGAATGGTAGTAATAAAATGATCAGTTTTCTATATCAGTATGAGACTACTCACTTCCTTCTAGTCTTTGTTAGTTTTTCAAAAATTTCCGAACATTGGTGACGTCCGTGTCAAATACGGGGTTTGGATGAAATAGGGCAGTTTTTATGCAGCCACTTTTCACAGACGGAGCAATACTGTGTCCTGAGGGATGTAGTTGTACTATTTCGCATGTATTTAATTTAGATAGCCCGTTGTGACACGTATACAGGCATAAGGAAGTAATACATCAACCGTCGCTCAAAACATATTGTTACTTATTGAATGACAAGTAACAACATGTTTTGGCCTACATAAGGCCATCATAAGGTATCACAATACAAAACACTCTGAGAAAATTAATATAACAAAAATTGTAATAACATGACATTTCATTCTTTACACTGAAAATAAGATTCTGAGCTGTTTAATGTTGATGCCCGATGTAATGCTTGTCGCAGCCAAATACATCTCTGTTTAAAGGGCGTGAATTGTTACCAAAATTGTAGTCAGTACTCCTCCTTAAAACAGTCATAAGTTATTAAAATTTAGATTTAATCATCGTGTTTTGAACTTGGAGGTATAATAGATTCTCCTGAAGAGGTCGTATCGAGATTCAAGATTTGTTGTAATGTGTTTGTCTGGAAGTTTTTTCTGGATTTTTATAGGCGCATTCTGTTTTTAACAAGTATCAAAATGTGTACTTGGGGGGGATAATATGTAGGCAGAGATGGTAAGGTGCATCTGCATCCTTTGGCAGTTAGCTGAGTACTTACTGTGTCGACTGTATATTCAGTAGCCAGAATCAGAACAGGATTTTTTTTTGCTGTGGTGACAACTGATTTGAGGTGGGCCTTGACGTTCTCATATTTGATATATTGGACACCCCTGTTATGTTATATTGAGTCATGCCATGTCCTTAATACAGGAAGGGAAATGGACATTTGTAATGAGCAGAGGGGGTCGGAGTGAGGCCACGAAGGCCAATGACAGGTGCCCCTATAGTTTTGTATAATAATGTTTATTCGTGCTATAACTTTTATGTATTTGCATTCGTGACACCAATATGTATTCAGACCTATGTCATTTATATCCGCTGAAAGTTTACAGTGTTGAATCCACCGAAAGAAGTTGACTGTGCTAATCCTGACTGATACGTCGCTTGTTTTGCTTCTGTTCTTCAAAACGAAGATTTTAAAGTTCCGTAAAATTATGGAATTCTCTTGCTGTACGTAACTGATTTGGCGTTTTCCCATCCTCTTATCCAGTGGGAACTGAGGAGCCTTCTTCACTGGATAAAGCTGCCGGAGCTCCGCGCTAACTTTGTGCCTCCACAGCTCCATCAATTAACCAAACCACATGGGGCACAGTCCTCCATAATAAAACTCGATGCTTGTGAGATACAGCACAGTGGCTTTGGCTCATAAAATAAAACTTATGTTGTTAAGCTGTAGGTTGTCTACCATCTGTTTGCCTATCACTGCATTCGTTTGAAATTGCATTTTTTTAATAGTTATTTCTTGTCACCTTCATGCAGGGTATTTACAATTATGTACTTGAAACAGACCATGTTTCTGGGGTATATAATTTTGCAGCAATTCTGTGATTACAATTTATGGTACATGTAATGCTGTTGCTCATGTTAAACGTACTTTTACTTTAGTACTTTTCAAAGTATGTGCGCAGTGCTTGGTATTTCATTTTTCTTTGGTTCCTTTATGTCGTACTTTCCCGCTGTGTTGCTCAGGCATTTTCTGGAGTATTTGGAAGTGGTTCAAGTTTCTCCTGTATTTATGGTTTTACTGTTATTTTTACATTCCACATGTGCTATAGTTCTATTGTAAGGACTTTATACAGTATTTTAAAATCTTTTCGGTTTCTTTTTTTTTTATCAAATTTATATTTCTTGGAATTGCAACGTGTATTAACAGACCTCCTTTTTCATTATCACAGATTATATGTCCTTTTTATTGTTAGGGCTGCCTCGGTCGATTTTTACTTGTTGATTCCTTAATGTGGTAACATCACCCTCGTATCTTGTTTCTACTGATATTGGTCTATGCTCATACCGGTTATTATTGTTGTTGTTATTATCATCATCATCATCTTTATCTTCTTCTTTATCAATTTATTCTTACCAGTTTTCTACTGTATGTCCGTATAGAAAGGTTGTCACGAACGCGGTACAGTGTTATGATGAAGAAACGGATGGTAGGAAATAAAATGTTTCTATGAAATCTGATCTGTAGTTAAAATTCCTGAAAGTGTTGTGCCATGGGGTTATTACAGCTGACTTATTACTTCTATCGGCCTTTTCGTGTATTCAGTTTCTGCCCCTAGTTCACTGCGCCAAATTCGGTATGTGGTGATTTTCGTATCTTCAGAAGGCCAAGTACTATTCCCGGACACAATTTTCAGTTTTATATAGTAAGATGTCTTAAGTCATTACGTAAGTATTTTGTTTTGTTTGTTTCCTTTGTTCTTTTTATTGCGGCTTGTTACATGCATGTTGTGCTCTTTCTGTCACTGGCCACTTGGCCGTTGACTCGGAACTGTAATAAACGAGAAATTATTATTATTATCATCATCATCATCATTAGCATCATCATCGTCGTCGTCGTCGTCGTCGTCAAACATAAAAGATGAACAAGTCTGCCTGACTCCTCCTCGTCATGTGATTTCGTAACTCCTCGCGAGCATGTGAGCCGTTCGACACAGTCGTAGTGACATTTGCTGCGTCACCGTGTTGTAGCAGTATCGAACGAAGACTCGATGCAAGTGCAGTTATTTCTGAATTGTTTACGACGTCGCGATCGATCCTGTTCCTGCTTACAATTTCTAGGCCCAATTTCAGAGTATGTCCTCTTGTGACTGAAATCACACATATTTCTAAACTGCAGGGCGAAAAAAAAAAGCCGCCATTGCCAAATTCCGTCAGTTGTGAATACTCTTATTGCCCTGTACTCATTGACTGAAATGAAGAGCGCTATATGTGGATATCCTGTCCTTCCGCCCGCACGTTTCCGTTTCAAAATCATACAACCCGTTTTTCGCTGTTCACATACTGTTTTTATTACACCGACGAGTTTTTCGTGTAACATTGTTAAGAATGTAAAGAACAGTGATCTTTCCGTGAACTTATGTTACTGTCACATAGGAATATAGGGCTATTGAATTCTTATTTTTCCGTCCAACGAGTTGAGCAGTTTCGAACAATGTTCCTGTAGCTTGGGGTGTGGGCGGGAGGGCTAAGAACTCCTTACCGGTGATGTTGCACAGAGAGACCTCGCATGTAAGAAGAAGAAGAAATTTTATTCGAGTGAGACATGAACAAGTGTGAAATAAGTAAGAATATGTAGCAAGAGAAAGAGAGTCGAGAAAGGCATATAGATTTCCGGTTACATATGATACACTTGGAAGACGTAAGGGTAGACAGGAAGAAGCAATTAAAATGAATTTTGGCAAGGGTTTGAGGAGGACTTGGACTGGACTCTTTGACTAATAAGAATACATTGGAAACAACATGCCTTGATAATATCGCCCTTTGATACTGTGCATCTTCCTGCTCAGTAATGCGCTTATACACTTTCCAGGCGCCGGTCAGTTTCAGGATCGTGCTTACACAGCACAACAGACCAGCGTTTCCCAAACTTCTCTGGACACGGAATACTTCAGGCTTGAAATATACGGACGGAGCCCATAACGGGGTCTGGAAAATGAAGTGATAAAGTAACACAACTGAAATGCGCAGGTATCTTTATAACGAAAATACGTGCTGCATGAGTTTGACTTTTGTGATATATTGCCTGCCTGTCTGCAAAGCGTCACGTTCGGGAGACAACGTGCCTCCCTATTTTCTCCCAGCACCTTGTGTATAACATCGCGAAGTCCCTGGCTGGCTGGTACAGCGCACGTAATTGAGCAGTGAACGAGCTGCGTCCCGGTAAATGACTGGTCATTACACGAATTCGAGGCGGGGAAATTTTGCTGTCTTTAAAGTTAGGTCGCGGAACGCCGACTTACACCATTTATAACCTCAGAGTTGTGCGGAACACGGTTTAAGTACCGCTGTAATAAACTGTTGCTCTTAAGCCGCTTTTCCACGACTGGTATATGTGACAAACATTTGTCACTTGTTGGTACTTGCCACGTCGTGGGAACGGTGCACTTGTACAGATGTTGACCACTTGTCAGTTTCCCACTGACTGACTGTACGTGTGACACGTATCAAGTAATCACTAGTATCGATGGAACGCTGCTGTTGTTGCGTTCTCACAACTCATTTAAAAGGCTAGATGTATGCTCCGTCGGCCGTAAGGTGGGCAGTACTTGCCAAATAAACTGGTCGTGGAAACAGTATGACAGTTTTTCACTTGGAGCGTTTGTCAAGCGGTCCGACTAAAAGTACAGTAAACACCCCATCTGTAGCGTACTGCCAGCATGCAGCCACGATTTGAAAGCACGCTTCTGCCATAAACATACGCATCCGTTTATAATCGTGCGTAATGGAAATTATACATTGCAACCATAGAGACAGTAGGGCCTAGGTTTAGGCAGCAGAACTCTGATAATATATGGCCTTGAATGTTTAGGAACATATTACTGAACAGTGCCGATTTATTCCTGGTGTACACAATATTTTCCAGATGAGTTATTTTTTCGTTTATGCGTTACCCCATTACCTTTATGCTACTTTATTTCAATGTAATTCGGGTGTACAAAGCTACATCCTTCGTGGTGTGAGAAGTTATTTACCAGTACAAGCCAAAACGCGTTACATACACATTTATACTGTATAGGCATAACGCGTAATTGCTAAAGACATTTATTTTTGTTTTATACCATCCACTATTTTTTGTGAGATTAGCCATTTTGGCAAAGTGACAGTCGCGCCTAAATTGGAATTCCAAACTTATTTGAAAACCTTTATTTCAGAAGTGGGATATGCAGGCGGACACAATTTCCCTTTGTGCGTTCATTTTATGCAGATTACACAAAGAGCTCATGCGAGAGGAAAAAGTTGCATTGTGTTAGAACAAATGTTAAACTTGTAGCTAAATAAGTACGCTATTACTGAGGAGAATAATAGTCCAGTGTGTGAAAACAAGTAGTGAAAATTTGATTTCGTGAGATTGGTAGAGAGTCTACTGGTAATATTAATGAAGACAGGCAGTGAGGTGCGTTTTGTGACCATTGTTGCAACGCACAAGCAATAAGTACTACATATTCTGAGTGTGTATATGTTGCCTTAGTTGTCCGGCATGCAAAGCGCATGCCCCGCATTATATTGTCATGTGTCGCCTGTCCGGCTGTACCATTTTTCCGCATTATCTAAAAAACGGCGCGATTTTAAAAAAGTTACTGATCATAAAATGTGTTTTTATTTTTTCTGCAAGCTTTGTGTGAAAAATGTTTCATTCTAAGAAGAGCTGAGCAAGGTATGATCAAAAATGTGTGCTGGTCTACATGTAACGTACCCGTTATTCGTGTCAGATTTCAATTAAGCTTGAGTTTGCTGGACCGATTTCGAATAATACTCAAATACCAAATTTCATGAAATTCCGCGCAGTGGTAGCCGAGTTGTTCCTGACGGACGGACGGACGGACATGACGAAGCTAATAGTCGCTTTTCGCAACTTTGCGAACGCACCAAAAAAAGATGTATCATACTCCTAACGCGGGATACATTGTAGGCGAATGTAGTACAGGCATGCACCATTCGCATTTGTCTTACAAAAAAATAAGGTTTCGATATCGCCCCGATTGCGTTATTTCCACAGAGAACGCTGTTCGTTGTGAAGCCACACCTTCGCCCATATCTACCACGCTACGAGTCAGCAACCCCCGAGATAAGCGAGCGGGCAGAGTGCAGGCGCTTGGCTTGCTGAACGCCACACCTGCCGTAGGTTTGTGCGTGCGATGCGGGTTCAGTCTGTTCCTGACTGTCGTATCGTCGAGACGTGTGAGTGCGTGGCGGGCCCCTGACGCAGTATGGCATGTAAAGTCGCCGTGTTGTCGTCAGTCCCGCTGCGGCCGTTGCTTGAAACAGAGTGACGTCAGTTACGTGCAGTTCGGACGGAGAAGGTAAATATTATGACATGTATATTTTATTTCACTTAACCTTGTGCGCTTTGTGTTCGTTGCATCATCTCTCCGAGCTGCATTAGAAAGTAGGACATGTTTTCATCCACATGTAAGCCCCCCCCCCCTCCATTTTCAGACTTATTTTGTTGGGAATGTTGCACGGATGGGAGAGAAACTAATGAAACAAAATATTGTAAGAGTCTACGATAACGTCCCTGTTGAGATGGCCCATGCTTAGATATGGGATAATATAACAACGAATGGTAAGTTAATTGGCCGCGAGGATCTGATCGGGAACTGAAGTTAATCGTGATTGTGTCTGGTTACAGCCCTTCGTATTTGCGACTTTGAAGTAACCTGCATTACTGCAACACAGTTGATTTCATAGACGGTTAGATAGTAATGACTGCCTCGTTATTACCGACCAGATCTCCCGCGTTCTTTTTTTTTAAATTACTATTCTGGTAATCAAATCCAGGAAGATGATACATGCTTAAATGCTATCAAAGTAACAGTTTATGTATGCATTATCCTGTTTTGTTATCTGTGTTATTGTATAACGTGTGACTGTTAGTATTTAAGCATATATAGTTTACCAAGTAAGTATATGACTGAAATGAATTAATTAAATATCAAGGAGGGTGAGACGGGCAGGGTGTGTGGCAAGTATGGGAGAAGAAATATACGTACAGAGTTTTGGTGGGGAAACCTGAAGGGAAGAGACCGTATTAACACCCAGACGTAGATTATAATAGTAAATAAATGGGATGTGTGTGAACTGGATCCATCTTATTCAGGATAGGGACATGTGCGGCAAGCTGTGGTGAACACGCGTTTTTGTGGGACTTAAAAGGTTCCATAAAATGCGGGGAAATTTTGACTAGGCGAGGAGCAGTTAGCTTGTCACGAAGTGGTCGTAATATTGGTCACGAACTTCTCAACATAAGGAACCAGGCTCTTCATTTGGTCGCCACATGCCGGTTTGCACGGGAAAAATTGCAGTGGTGCGAACCAGGTTTCGATTCCCAGCAGGGAAATGTATTTTTCTCGTTGCTGCCATGTTCGGGCCGGCTGTGGGGTCCCTGACGAGTAGCCAATGAATAGTAAGTAACGTCTGAAGAGTGTGACAGCGAAGTGAGGATGTACAAGGAACGTACCACCGGTGTAGTATTTTGCTAATGTGACGATAATTCACAGAATTTGTATCTAAGGTATTTCCCATCATGCCATGTTTAATTAAGTATCATAAATTTGCACCAAGAAAAACTAAAGACTGTAACAATGTATGGGGCGAAGACCATCAAAATAATGCCTTAACACTCGGTTAATTAACCACAATAAAACATACCGTATCTCCATTGTATGTAGAAGTCAGTTAATATTGCTGTTCTGAGAAGCACACAACCCCAACTGATAAAATATGTGTACGAAGTGTGTTTAATATACAAGCCTGTAAGGGTTTAAAGAAATTTGAACGGCTTCGGAATCCACCCCACCTTCTATCCAGTAGGTACCAGATGACGAGAGAGGCTGACTGCTTTCTCCTTCCGGTGTCAATTTTAATAAAGTATGGGAAACCCATCTCCACACTCCGGTTTGCACTCATTGTTTATACGTGTATCTTGTACGGCATTTTAACGGATAGAAATTTCAGTAACCAGCAGGATAACCAGCAGAGCTCTGCACGATGTAAAGTTAGAAATCCTCATGGAGTTTTTGCAAATAAACTTTGTGCGAAGCGGCCACGTGAGCAAGAATATGGAAATATGTTGTTTGGGACGAAAATTAAAAGAAAATTTACCCATGCCGGGCTTTGACACTAGGGCTTTAAGAGTAGCATAGCTAGTTTTCTGTGATGGCTAATTTAATTTCAAAATGTCGATTTTTTTTTACAACATCTCAAATGTTCACTTTAATTTTAATTATTTTAAATTGCTGTTGGTCGAACTAATATAATGTCCCATTTGTTACTGAGGCGTTATGCGAATGTTTATTCACCATTATCCCGAAAGACTTACGTGTAACGAAAGCAATATTTACGAGTGCTTGTAGTACGTATATTCGTAATATAAATCGTTACTTAGTGCCCTGCTATTCGCGTCGATATATTATGGAAACCATACTGAATCTGGGTTACCAACATCGGTAGTAAAAGTGACATGGCGGTTGCTAACATTCATGGCTACCAACATAATTAAAACCGAAATCCTCTTGTACATTCTTTTTTATGTCCGTACAATAAGAACCAACAAGATGCACTATTTACTTTCATCTTATTTCAGTAATTAACCTTTATATTTTTCGAGCAGGCTTACTGCTCATCATCAGGAGATACTACTCTGTATATACAGCAGTTGGTATATGTCATGTGTTTGTGTTGACCAGCTGTTGTCCGGGTCCATTCCGACCTTGCCAACGGCCAGTCAACATAACGCATGACATATACCAATTGCTGTATATACAGAGTAGTATCTCCTGATGATGAGCAGTAAGCCTGCTCGAAACATGTAGAGGTTAATTATTTAAATTAATTGAAAGTATATAGTGCATCCTGTTGGTACTTATTGTACGGATATATCACGATGCACGGTCAACAAAACATAACATTTTTTTATGTGTGTTAATAATGAAAACGTCTTTGGAGTGTCTGTCACTAGGATCCGTATATGTTTTCGTTCCATTACGGAACGCCAGCGTTCATTACAAATTTTTCATGTGTAAGTAAACCGAGTTCATGTTCAGAGGAGCGTCAGCGTCACTTCCAGTTCCGTTTGTCTCCGTTGCCGTTACTGATGATATGAATCGGTACTAATACGAAAATGGAAACCCTAAACTTAAGCCTAGTTGGTTACATTTCCCGTTTTGTGTATGTGTGTTAGGCTAATAATTTGTGCATCTGCGACTTTGTCGTCTTGGTAAGTGATATAATATGGCGAGAATTCTGTATGACGCGACATAAATATAGAAGGCACGCATTATGCTTACGTTTGCGAGTTCACTTATAAATATTGTCATGGTAATAGAAATAGTGCATTTCGCAAGAAATGTAAACTTTTAAATGTCGGAAGAGAAATGTTATTATTTTATCTTAATACGCTTTGCATAAACCAGGTACTAGTATTTCTGCAGGAGTATTCCGGTGCTGTTCTTACGTTTGAATCACACTTCTTAAGTCCATAGTTCTTGTTAGTACTTTTTGTGCTATATAGGATGTGTGGTCAGGGGCTTTGGGTAGAGTAGGGGTTACATTGGATCTACACGGGTCAAAATTAAATTTTTCCTATATTTTTAGGGCGGACACGTACCGGACTTGCCCGACGCATGTCATTGTACACAGGTTTTATCAGATTTTTCCCGCATTTTTAGTGTAAACACGTACCATATTTAATCTTATTACTTGGCGTAATCAATTTTTGCACTTGCTGGAGGACGGAATCTCTAAAATATTTGTTTTTCTTAATTTTTAGCCAACTTCCCTCTTATGGGAAGAAAGCAAGCTTTGAAATCACATGCTTTCTGTATTTACCTCTCCCTCGTAGGACGTTTAACTAGTCTGTGAAACCCTGTGTGAACATAATGCCTTGGAGATATCTCAATTGTGTGCTTGCTTAATTTCCTACAACTGATGATAATAGGGCTTAATGGACGAGATTATGAGGTCTGAAAGGCTGTCGGCACAATATTGCTTTGTGAAGTAATAACAGGACTGCTAAAAGTGTGTGACTTGTATTTTTACCATTTTAAAGGATGTACGTAAGATAAAATGGTGGCTGTATGAAATATGTATTGAACCTTGGGTTTGATGGCTGTGATTAATAACTATTGGACACCTGAAATCTGGCATGTAAGTGAAAATCACACCCACAAAGACGGGGTGGGTTGGCGTAGTGGTACCTCTCTAGGCTTTTATTGAGGGCATACCTGGTTCGACTTTGGGCTGGGACAACGTCTGTGGTCACTGAGATATTTCATGGGTTTTATAAGTTCTTGTAGTAAATCGCCATGCAAGTGCCTCGATTAGGTCACGCCTGCATCCTGTCAATACATCCGTTAACCATACTACCACTCAATGCTGTAGTCTTAAGTTACTGACAGTGTTCCGAAAGAACCCCTTGTAAAATCACATAAGTCAGCAGTTACAAAACTGGCTGTGCGAAATTTTGAGATTATATCCGACAAATTCATTACACATAGAATCACAGTGTAATTAATTCCCCTCAACAGGGTGAGTATTCAAATGAGAATTATAATCATGTGTACATGTTAAACTGTTGTACCTGCTGTCAGTAAAATAAAACCTTATTCCAGAAGGATTCGGTGTTATGATCACCTCTGTACAGCACGCAAACCCATGAGGGAAATTGAATTTTAATATTTCGTTATAAATTTACAATATTTAGTAACAAAAGGCTGGTATATCTAGAATAATGGAGTTCTGAGGTGTGTCATCCCCGTTGTGCGTTTAAACTATATAGTGAGGTGAATTCCGCCAAAAAAAAACACAACTATAAATTATGGCTAAATGATGGTGTTTATTAGCAAGGAAGAACTACATGTTTCGGCCTATAGCGGCCATCTTCAGGTTCTGACAATTTTCTGCTAAAAGAGTTTAT
>Ga0123352_10002231_pt1 | contig 26845 bp, 10 predicted proteins | sample TergutLab28metaG_FD_89700 | JGI IMG/M metagenome (GOLD analysis project Ga0123352, IMG submission 89700) | Labiotermes labralis P1 segment gut microbial communities from Petit-Saut dam, French Guiana - Lab288 P1 | ecosystem: Host-associated > Arthropoda: Insects > Digestive system > Gut ... | reverse complement strand
TAGCGTACTCTAAAGCAAAGTTGAAAAGCAGTGGTGATAGAGCGTCTCCTTGTCTCAGACCGTTGCTAATAGGGAACCTGTCAGATACATTCTTGCCTACCCGGACTCTGCTATATGTTTCATACACACTATATTCTCAAAATTCATTTCTTTTTGTAGATTTTCCAAGCTTCGAGAAATAATGCACTGAAGTGTGTCATATACGATCAATGGTTCCAATATGCAGCAGAGTCTGAGACAACGCCATTCCGTATTCCGGACAAACGGCTAAAGCGAAAGGGTTAAAGAAATACGAGCGATCCAAGAACTATTATTTTGAGTCACAAATACCCAGCGACCTTTTTCCCCCTTTAACACTTTAAATTTAATTTACAGTGCATTACAGCACGCTGTTTTAACGTCGATCCCAGTGGCCGCGCGGTGTAAGGCGTGGGTCTACGGGCGCTCGCTAGCTGGGCTTGTGGGTTCGAATTCCACCAGAGACATGAAGGCCTGTCTCTTGTGAGTGTTGTGTGTTGTCTGGTAGAAGTCTCTGCGTCGGCCTGATCATTCGTCCAGAGGAGTCCTACCGAGCGTGGGGTGTCTAAACGAGTGTGATTTCGAAACCTCCTCAATAAGGAGATAGGGCCAGTAGAGGCTGCGCAGGCACAAAGAAAATGTACGTTGTCTCTATCCAGTTGGCGTTATCCGGGTATGATACTTTTCATACGTTTTGTACAAAGAAAGCTTTAAGCCAAATACAGATATAAGAAGGTAAATAAGAAGGATTGACAGTCAGCGATCTTTACATCTTCCCTTTACTTACTTTTTTCCTGCTTAATTTCTTGGAACTGGCATATTTTTGCCTATTGCCAAGTACACTGTATACTACTACGTTTTACAGAACAAGTCTTTCTCTAAAAAGAGAGCACAGTGTGCTGTCGCTCACGTGAAGAAAATTTAAGCTGAAGGCTCGAATCTTCCGTTTTAAAGAATTGTTATTTTCAAGAGTTTTCACTACCTCAGAAGGTTTCCGCTTGCTTGAGTAGCTGATGGAAATAGTTAGCGACTGTCTCCAGTTCCAAGCAATGTGTGTTTGTTCACTGCGCTCTGAAGTGATCATAATTTCTTGTGTTTATTTTCTTCCTCCTGGAAATTCCTTGAAATCTGTGCTGTACGAATGTCTTCAACGTAGCTGTTGTAGGGAAGATTTATTGGAATACAAGAAATGACATTCAATAGTTCTGTCATAGGTAGTGGCAGTCTAATTCTGGCCTTCTTTTTTTTTTTTTTACCTGCGAGAAAAGACACTTCATTGTCGTCCATATACGGTAAAATCAGCGGAACCTGAACGCTGGCTGCATAATGCTTATCCATTCGTATTCAGTAGTGTAGTAGAACTGCATGAACACCACACCATTAAGAAGTATAACGGTCGTGGAGATGGAATAAGACATGAGAATCTTCCCGAAAGAGGCGGCGGAAAGGAGAGAATTCGAAGGGCAAAGTATAGGAAGTAAAAATGGGTTGCAATACACGGCAAGGAAATTTTCATAACCTGCGTTCTTCATTTAGGAGGGACTGCCAAGAAATGCGGTAAGAACAATTCTCACGCAAAATATCATTATCAGCACATCGTAACGTTATTGTGTAGGTTGACTGTGACATCATACAGCTGCGACAGATCACGGTGATTGTGTCGTATGTACGTACACTCGGTTTAAATATGACAGGCTTATTGCCAGTATGGTCCAATGTCTAAGTACAGAATTTCATTCCTCTTTTGTGTGTGACGGCTGTTTCCCTGGTGGAAATGCATCGTCAACTGGTGGAGGCCTAAGGGACAAACATAGTATCACATAAACAATAGTGGATAAGGTGCAATGTTTTCAATAAGGGCAAGGCAGATTTGGACGACCAGCAGCGAACCGGACCGAAGTCACGTCCACTACGAAGGACAAACAGCCATTTTCACTTCCTCTTTTCTGTTTGAAATCAGCTACGCTATCAGTGTTAATCTGGTTGCTTTTCCAGTATGTTCCTCCGCTTGTGCTGCGCTGAAATCCATCTTGTCATTCGCGGGACCGACCGGGGTGATCGTCATGGATGTCGGTTACACCATTGTCTAAGTCTTCGCAACGTATAGTGTCATGCTGTACTCCCATTACGTCTTCTGAATAATCCTGTGTTAATATGCGGTAAATTTCAGTGGTGAAAATCTGTTCCGTCCATAAAAACGAATTTCTCTGCAATACCAATTTTCTACTGTCACTGACACTGCATATCAACTTACCACCCGAAAAGCATCTGAATGATTAAGTGCTATCTGTTGCATGTTATTCCAGTAAGTTCGGCCTACCACAGAAAAATACAATACTTGATTAATGAAGGGTTACAGGCTACGGGGCCTAACTTATCAAACGTGCCTTGTACTGCCATGTTTGTCATAATTGTAAGTTGATATAGTTAATTCAATTTATTCGATTCCATCACTTCATTCATCTTGTTCACTTAACTTCGTGGATTCGAGATTTTATGTTAACCCTCTTTCTTTGGCTTCTTCGTTTCGTTCAACGGGATCGCTTTCTTTATTTGTTAAGATTAATTTGGTTCTTTCACTGGATTTGGTTTATTCATTTGTTTCTGTTGCTTCTAGGGTTTCAATGTATTTTGTTTATTTGGTTTCATTTTTTTTTGTTTCATTCACTTATTTTTCTTTGTTAGGTTTGTTTGCCATTGCACTTACTTGGTTGATTACCGTACACTGTGGCAAAAAAATGTCGAGCAAATTGGCTGAGTTGGTAATACTTATGATATATTCGGGAAAGAACAGTCTGTTTATCGTCTGGAACATCGGCTACAAGACATATGACCAAAATTTTTCATAGTTTCTCCTATTGAATCGAAGCACATACAAGGATACGATATCAATGGGGCCACGACCATTTCTGTATAATTTCCAAGTTATTATTCACCAATCATCCTACAGTTTGCAACTACATATTCTGAGTTACAGAGCAATGTTACTGAAATAAATAAATAACGAGAGAAATCTCGTTGAAAATACATTAAGTTGACCAATAAATTACGTGATTGCGCATTCTGTCTGCATCTACATGGACTCTCAGAAATGAGTAGAATGTGCAGAACCATTTATCCTTTTGGAAGAAATTAAAAATTGCCTTCTGTTGTGCTGGCCGCCATCAACCGCGACGTCAGCTTCTCTCAGCACAGTGGGGAGGCAGTGCACCTGACGCGAATTCTAAATTGATCTGCGGGTAAACCGGAGGGCCTTTCAATTTGGTAAGTGTGGGGGTCTCCACGGGAGATTGTAAGTACAACCATTTTGTTTACACCTGATGTCACGTCATGCCGTCACTCAATGTTAAAACACTCATCTCACTGTGTGTTACGTCGTATATAATTCCGTATGTAAACACAGCAGTGAAGTTTTTTATTACTGAGATCCAATTTACACTCTGATGAATGATGTCTGCCCTGTTATGTGTTGGGAGAATAGTCGAGTGTTTGAATACATTCGGCGAGGATTTCTGTTTACAAAGCGTGCACTGAAGTGTGACATTTTAGAAGAAGCATTTCCAATTATTTTTACGGCCAGTTATTTTTATGTATTTTTCAATAACGGTTGAACCACTTTGTGACTTCACAAGCCATTTATGTCAAAAGGTTGGTATAACTTTTAACATTCTTGCTCTTTTCTGTAGTTATATGACTTACCTCTCGACTGGAGTGCCAAAACATGCTGAGATTTTCGAAATTTTCTTCTAATCTTCCAGGAAAATGCAGTATAGTTTCTGAAAGTATGTTAGGTCCCCTTCCTCCCGAAGCCTTCCAGTTTAAAAGTATAATACTCTTATTTTATTCCAAATAACACGATCTCTGAAATGGTCGCTAAATAAGCCATCCAGTGCCCAATGAAACAGACACTTAACAAAATTAACCAAACAGGAGCTTGAAGTTAGAAGAGCAATAAAATCAGCCCAGCAACCACATAACCAACAAATTCAACGAACAACGCAAGAAGTGGTCAACATCAGCCAACTAATAAATCAATCTACCGAACATCCAGCCGAACAGCAATCCAAGAAATCAGACATCTAATCAACCAACCAAGATCAAGAACAAAACCAAACACTCAAATAGTTAATTAATCAATCAGCCAACCAAACCAACCAAGCAACCACAATTCCAGCCAGTAATCAGCAGTTTACTAGATATAATCACCAAGCTAAGTAAACCATCCATAAATGAAACTTCATATGTCAAGGAACAGCGAGCAGGCGACTTCATTTGTACGTAGTTAATGGATCCTTACTCCTATGCTCCAAAACGGAAAAGTTATTTACGAACACTGTGCGTATTTGGTGCAATGAACTCTAAAATTCTAATTGTAAGTTGAAACATCGCTGCATATGACTTCCTGAAAATGGCCAATAAATGGCCGACACATGCTGAAAATCTAACTACAAGTAAAAAAGGAGAATTGTGCAACAAATTTACTTTGATTCTTTGTAACTATACAGCTGTTGCACAGAAAATGTATAATACAAAATTTACAAATTCCCAACAGACACAAGTTGTTTATACCTTCTAGAACACTAAAGAGAAGCTACTGAAAAAGCAGCTATTTGGTGCAACAAGATATGCAAAAAACCATCAACTAACACCTAAATATATATAATACAATAGTTGTGACCACATGAAATACTTCTAAGTTGGAACATAAATGTATGTAACTCCCTGAAGATAAGCAATAGGTCTAGCCGAAACATGTTGCTGATATAATTAAAAATAAAACGGAGTATTGTGCAACAAGTTAGCTTTGATTGCAAAAGATACTTGCCAGAATTTATAATTCACGCCGAATAACTCCATTAATAACCATTATTAAAATCACTTCGAAATTTCTCAATTTTTCAGGAAGAATTCTTGACTCACACTTACCAAATAAAAACAAAAATTACATTTCTAACATTAATGTAGTTCTAACTTTGTGAATATTATGTAATGATAAAGTGATGAGGAAGAAGAACTTGTCGGCCTTCTGTTTCTACTCTACCCTCTTTAACCTCGGAATTAGATGGGGCCGATGACCAAAGCACATCTCAGCCCAATTTCACCCCCGGTAAAAAGACCCGCTGCCCATTGTACAGAAGGTTAGATAGGCCTCTAGGCCGGTCTGGGGTGATACCGAAAATTTCGCTGTCACTGGGGTTCGAACTCCGGACCGTCCAGAAGCCTGTAGCGAGAAACTATATTGGCCGCCACATGACGATGGAATTTTGTACAATGATACGTTGTGATGGTCATGTACGTAGATGAGGTAGGCAGGAAGTCGAAGATTTGTGTGGGAGTATAACAAAAGTGTAGATCTGGTTTCGTATAAGATGGTTGGTGCTACAACATAAGTACACGGTTAAAGCATGTAGGCCTAAGTCAAGAATATCCTGTAATGTTGATTGGATTTTTAAATATATTTTGAATAATAGCTGAAGTAAAAAAAAAAACATTATTAGTCCATTCCTTGTGTCTAGGGCGTGATCAGATCTCCATCAATATTTTTTTCTTCAGGACGACAAAAGGGAGACAACAGGGTATATAAAGAAGAAAAAAATGTTTTTGGTAAATATTTCTCCCCTTTTTTAATAAAATACAGCACCTCTACACTAACACTCTAGTAGAACGCCGAAGTACATATACGAAAATTTTATCTTACCTTAAGTTATGTGAACAGGTAAAGTAGGCAGTTCTCTCTGCCTGGCTCTGCTCTATATGCAGCTTATTACAAGCACTCTAGGACTGCTATATATTACAATACTTTCCCTTAAAACACCTCAATCCTTTTTTTTACACTGTAAAAAATAAATTTTAACGTTGTCTCATACAGGCATTTCTACAACACCAGTTCGACTGTTTGAGAAAAGTAAAACAGACATATTTATCAAAATAACGGGCGCAATTTCAATTAAATATATCGTAATACAACTATTATTATGTCATGTTCAAAGACAGTCCTTCAGTGTTTCTCATAAGGATAGTAATAATAAAACAGGTTCTTTTAAATTTTCAAGAATGTCCAGTAGATTACGGAAAACCGTAGGATCACCTGCTGAGAATTTTGTTACTCGGAGACGAGATTCCAAATTGGAGTGAAATAAGAAGTGTATCAGCAAACATTAAACTTAAAGAAACAGAGTAAATTATACGAGCACAAATCAAATAATTTAAGGATTTTTAAGCACCTTCAGTGAAGCCTGAAAATGTCTTCCTTTAGAGAAGGCATAGAATTTTTCTCTGTTATCCCTTATATATATGTAGTCTGCTTTTGAAGGTAAGACCACAAGGCAAGTAACGAAGTAAATACTTAAGGGAATAACTTGCTAGTTAGCTAAGTAACTAAGTAGGTAAGTCACTTTTTATATCTGACTTTTCTTTGAGTAACCTGCAATCCGACTGTCGTATAGAACTACAGTATAGCCTAAATTCTCCCGAATAATCAAAATATTTTATTTAGAATCTAATCTTATAATCTCTCTTCATGTTGCTCCCCTGAAGACTGCAGGCTGTCACAATACAGAAAACCACAATCTGAATATTAATTGCAATGTAAACCTTAAATCTCATAATGTAGGTTTTAAAGTTATTACGCTTGATTGTTATACAAGTCCCATCGTCAGACCCTCAACCAATTCAGTTCAGTCCAGTTCACACATAAAAAGATCTGTTTCCCAAAGTTACAAGTTGAACATGCCTATAAATGTCTAGTCCCAAAAAGAGGCCACTTTACACAAGGTTAAATTTTACCCAAATACTTTAACCCATAAAGGAGAAGAACTGAGTTCTTTAATACGTAAAAAGGTCGAAAATTTAACCTGGCTAAATACGGACATCATATTTACGATTTTTAATACACGCAGTGGGTCCTGCTCTGCGGCCATATTTATAATAACAGAAACCTTCACTATGCGTGATTTCAAGCTTCTGCCGCGGAGTGTGTGAGATCTTCGCTCTTCTGGGATGTTACGCGGCGTATAGTGGAAATTCTGATCGACGTTTCGGGACAGTACCTACGTTCCACAGAAAACTGCTGCCCCCATGTCACTGTAACGAAGAAGACGGTAACTTTGTAACGTCTGTACTCATCTAACAGTCTACAAAGAGTCACGCACCAGGGCGTAAATTATTTCATTTTTATGAATTACTATAATATAAAATTTCAAATGCCTACCTCTAGTGGTTTATCGACTTTACACCAAAAGTTAAACACCGATTTCGCGGGCCGCTATGTGGGAGTTTTACGTCAAGAAGTTTTCCTTACTTTGTGAAAAAATATTTATTAATGTACTAATTTATGAAAACTTACATTATGTGGAGCTAGTGTCGTGTAAAGTTCGTAAATTCCTGCGGTCGAAAATCTCAACTCTAACGGCGACTGCACGAAGTCACATCAAGTATCACGAAATTATGTAAATTATTTCTGAGATTTCTTGTATAGGGGGAAAAACACGAAGAGAAGATGTACAGTTCTGTAAGAATGTAACCGAGTGGTTTCTGCTCTAAGAGTCAAGTATGCAACACACACTAACATTTCAAGTCTCGTAGTTACTTTTTATATCACCAGGTTGTATATTCAAAAACCTTACATTATGTACACAGAGTGTATTTATGTGATTCTTACAGATATCAGAACAAAGAGCAATGTATTCCCATACAACATTACACGATTATATGAGAGAGAGGGAATGTGTTCACTGCGCCGTACGAAGTGAATTTTGAAACAAGATTCAAGATAATATGTGCCTTGAAAAGGCTAAAACTGGTCTGTCTTTTTTTTTTTTAATATTCTTTTTATGCCTCTTCAATGAGACCAGAATTATCCATGTAACCAGACAGCAGTAATTAAAAGAGATTACATTTTTCTGACTGTTTCCTTCTCCTTCTTATAAACTTCAATATTTTGAAAATATCTTCAAGTACACCTTGTATATGATATAGCTGCACGAGTACATATAACCCTGTAACAGTTTTCTGCTTGATGAACTGGAACATTTACAGCAGTGTTGCCACCCATTCGAAAATAATGTCACTCTGATGCTGTAAACTCGCTTGAACACATCTGTAGGCGGGTAACTAGGGCAAAGACACTCGAACTTTATTCGCTTGACACTTGACATAGAGATATAATTCCTGTTTTAATATCTTAAACTCCTTCAATGGACCAGTTTCTTTGAACAGCTGTATTTCGGCAACATTAAAAAAAAAAGCCAAGATTTTGCCTACGTGAGATAAGCAGAAACACGCGTGAATTCAGGCTTCCGCCACGAAGTAGATGAGAACTGCGCTCTTCTGGGCTATTACGCAGCGTGTGGCGGTAATTCCTTACCGAAGTTTCGGGGCAACCTATCGTTGCCGTATTCAAGAGTCAACTTGTCCCATGAAGAGCCGTCTTCGAGGGTCAACTTGTCCCTTGAAGACCGGAACTGTAAGTAAACTTGTCCACTGAAGACGGGAAAGATAGGTTGTCCCGAAACGTCCGTATGGAATTACCACTACTTTGTGCATAACAGCCCAGAAGTATGCAGTTCTCAAGCGGTAATGAGTTCAACAGCTTATAGTTTTCTGCCCCCATAATAGCATAGCTCTGTCTAAATTATCTAATTACTGCAAGGGTTGTAAAACACAACGCGGTTCCGAATATACAGATTGTGGCTGCGCATTACTGCAACATATAGTCTTAAACCCAGAATACCGCATTCAAGAATCCGATTTATACGAGTTCAATTTTAGTGTACTCATTTAGTTAGGAATTAACACGATGTATTATTCCAGGTTACAGAAAATACAGACAGCTCGCTGTAGCGGGTTTTGTTGATCCTGTCTACGAAGTGGTCAATGGATATAAAAACTCTTGATTATTTAACGACTTTCTTATGACTGGATGATTTATGCGGCATGTAACAGGTAACGGTAATAGTTGAAAAGAAAGATATGTGTAGGGAATTTGTTGTGGGAATCTTTAAGTTAATATTCAATGACCTGCCTGGAGAAACTGGACAAAAATCACAGGAAATCCCAAGAGATAAATTCTAAGAAGGCTTATGTTTGACTGCAATTACACTTCCACTAATTCCTAATTTTGGCACTAGATGGTTGTCAGTAGTCAGCTTCGTAATCCGGCCGTTTTTCACGTTGAGGAAGATCCCCCATTGGTCTGCTGAGCGGAACCCAAAGGCAATCTGGACAGTTATTAAAACAGAATTTGTTTGCCCCTGCATCGAACCGAACATGACCCGCCAGTCGTCTAAATCGTGGCCCAGTCATCATGTCGAGTGGGTTATTTTGCCTGTGAAATAACGCTCCTAATTACTGCGTGTCCAGAGCAAGACTCCAAACCGGAACACTGGCGATATGCACACAGAGAATTAGTGAATGCTCCGCCGGTCTCGAGGAAGGAAATGTGGAATATCTCAGTTCAATGGCACAGAATGTGTCTTGAGTGACTGACAGACCCTGAAGATGGCGGCAGCATGTTACTCCGCAAAGTTGACGACCATCTACCAGAATACACGGTGTCATAAAATATAAATCCACACCGCTGTGAGAACCTCAATTTTGTTTCGGCTGGTTTTTACCCTTAATCTGAGACTGGACCACTTTAGAAGTGAACCTTGACTGACACCCATTTTGATAGGGTTAAATGTCAGCAAATAATCTCTTTACTTCAACTACTTTAAATCGAGCCAAACTGAAAGTGAATTCAGTGAGGGCAAACAACAAAGTTTGTAATTCAAAGACTTGTAATTTCGGCAAAGCACCGATTTCTAGACACTTTAATATCCGCGAAGTTTGTCTGTCCTTTTGCACTCACGATACATGCAGAAAACCGCTGAACAAGTGTCATGAAATTTCATGTCGGACACTTTACCTACCACTACAATTACGGTAAAAATCGAAAAAACTGTGGCGTTTCTACGCCTATCACGATAAATAAGGCTGTCTCTTTTATCGTGTCCCTCAGCACTGCAGCTTTATCACACAGAAAGCCTACATTGCCCGGGTTACCCCGGAACACCTACACTGGTCTGGGAAACTACAAAATTAACAACATTTGAGAATATGAACACCTACATAACATATTTACCGCCCTAAAAGACGCATTTTTTTTCCCACGAAAATATCTCCAAAACACCCGGCATCTTAACACCAGAAGTTCAAAGACTATAAAATCCGCAGAAGTACCTTGTTGATTAATGGACGCGTCTTATTATTTGCAGCGCCAAATGAGGCTGGAAATACGGCATATGAGATCACACATTTCTCCCTACGCATATTTGCAGTCGCCATGAGATGAAGCAGGTGGAAAAATGAAGATAAAATTGAACATTTTTATACAAAGTACTCAACCAACCTCAGGCTCAGTCAGATTTAGTTCGTGAATAGGAGTCCCAGATGCCGACTGAATGGGAGACATTACGGTCCTCAGAACCAGTCTGCAAGCAATGGCGAAATAAAGGGCTGTTTTTGCGAACATTGATAAGCCTTTTGAGAAGGTTACGTAGCTCAGGTGAATATAATTATAGACGACTAGACAAAAAAGTTGTTTTCAACCTTTGGGAAAATAAAATTAATTTGCTTTACATGGAAAAATAATGTACAGGGCACACATTTTGCTGCCATTAGGAAGGCCAGTTGATGAACGCCATATGGAGAAAAAAACTGGTTTTTATTGTAAGGATAATAAGGATCGCACAAATATAATGTGTGGACAAAATGCATAGTTCTAAGTGATAAACCTGGCTGGTGTACAACATAGTGTGCAAGAGGCGTTGAAAGATCAAGGTGTGTACAATTTATTTACTTTGAAACTCGTATCTAACTCCCTGAAAGTGTGCGATTGTAAGGTTTATCTTAGATCTCCCCATTCTGGTTCAGAGAGGCATAATCGACATTTTGCATATACGGAACGCTCATGTATCCCAAGCACGATCGTCCTTCTATTTTAGTAGTATCCCGCTGACTTTCGACGTAACTAACATGTGTCAGACTTTATGAGCTTGTTTATGTTTGACACGACAGGTAGCAATTTGAATGCAAACGGAAACATGAATATGAAAATAAGGACGGCAGCAAAATCTATTTTGAAAAAGTTAAATATTTAACTTTCTATATTTTTATATCCTATCCATGAACCTGACATAACTATAATCACCATTTTATATCTCAGGTACAACTAGATAGCTACCTTCTTTTTTGATTAATTTTCGATCTAAACAACGTCTTCATATTAGCCCGGTGTTTACAGCTTCCGAACTAGTGGTGAAAATGAGATGCGTTATTTTCATTCTGACATCTGAATAAGATTTTATGTATGACGTAACACAGAGGTGAACGTTTGTAGACGGACAGTTTCCGACTGATTGCCACTTAACACGCACCGTGTGAGAGACGGTAACGAAGTCTGTACTGTTTATGTAGCTTTCCACTTGCAATGTCTTTTTTGCATGAGAAACTTATGTGTTTGCTTTGCATTAGAATACATTTACAGCTGGATTAGTTCCGCAAATTCTCCAGCCTGATGTTCAAGTAACGGTACAGAGCCGAGGCTGATGTCGCAAGTCGGGACAGCGCGCGAAGTAGTACGCGTGCGTAGAGCAGCGTGTATCCCAAGTCGGAGCAGTTGAAGTGCCATTTGTCTTCTGCAGTCACGTGACTGGAGTAGCAGGACCGCACGGTTTGTCAGACTCGTACTGAAGGTTTTAATGCAAAATGACGGATACTTTGTGGATATAATCCTGCTCTACGTTGTAAGCAGATCGGTTGCAGTTAAAGGAACTGACTAGCATTGTTTGCTTCTCCAAATCATAAACTTAAATTCTTTTAGGCCTACCTGTAACGACCTGCAAACGGATTTCTTGTAACAGAATCAACACCATGTCGGTCGGTGGTTTTAAAACTTAGTTCTTACTTAAATGGAAGAGGCTAATTAACTAATTGGGTATGTTGACTCAGCTACGGTTTAAACGGCTATGAGTCAATACGCTTCATACTCAATATATGCTAGAATTTCCTTCGCCAGGACTGTGGTTGAGGCGGCCGGAGCGTGAGGCTAAACACTCACCCCTGCCTAGTTTCGAGTGTAATAATGAGTGGAGTTATAACTCCACTTTCCCCTAAACCTTCACGGCGTGCAGAGCGACACCTTTTTCTTGACTTTTACCTTACTGAGAATTCTGATTTTCGTCCAGTTTCTTCGGTCAGATTATTAGACAGCAGCCTGAAACAGACCTTGAACACCTGTTAACATATTTTTCACTTCATCGCTCACACGCCAATAGCCTACTAAGTTAAATCATTTTCGTTAAGTGATGATAGAAACAACGTAGAACAAGTAACAATCCGTCTTCCGATCCTTATCATGGGTTGTCTAAATTTCATTCAACATTAAGAATATAATATCTGGCATTTATTGATATAATTTTCGAAAATAATGTTCTGGATTATGGTACAGCAATACGATGCTACAATCTGAAAAATTAGTGCCGTGAATGAATTAAATTTCCTATGTAACTGTGTGTCTTGAGTGGGTAAATTCAATCGAGTGGCTTTATGGCTGCCAGAATCCACTGTACATTCTTTACTCAGTGAACTGGCCCGGATACTTCCCACTCTTACAGAACCTTAAGTCTCACTAGCGTCTTCACTTCGGCAAGCCATTAAACGTTGACCTATCAGTCAGTTACACACTATAAACACACAAAATTTTCCATTTAAAACCGAGACCTTTCTCATATTTTGTGGTGTGTTACTTTTTCTCTACACTAAACTCATGTTTCTCAATCTATTTTAGCTGACGGAACACTAAAAAAGCTACAGAAATTACTGAGGAAGCCCTACCTGTCCAACATAAGTCAAATATAAAATTCAACACAAGCAAGTGTTGATCCTTTATGTATATCACATGTCAGAAATCAACGGTTAACCTCAAACTGTTCGATAACTTGATCATTTCGCCCGACACATCGAACCCGTCTGTGGCGATCTCTGCTAACTGACTTCACTACAGAATCAGGAAGCCCCTGAACTGAAGCAGCGATTGATCTTGTGCTCTATCAGTATCGGAATAATTAGTGTCGAAAGTCGCCACACGAATTTTAATTCGCTCATAAAAATACAGGACCCAAATAAAACGGTTACGCCATTACGTATTTTCGTATGTCGGAACTCCTGACAGCCCTTTACGGAATCCTGAGTTTCCGCGAAACCCAGTTTGAGAAACACTGTACTAAACGAATGTAAATGCCCACGCCAAATCCGAGTTGAAAAAGAATTTGTCGGAGATAGTTATTCGTCTGGGAAGTGACGCTGCGTCACTTGGTAGTTGGTTCAAGACGTTTCAAGACGCGCATCGAAACGCCGGAAATCAATCACCCTTTCACGCAGTGTCACATCCAAGAAGATTGGACGCCTCAACTACACGGTTACTTCTGGTTGACTGTCAGATACTAATCGCAAATAACAAATATTTCTGCTGATCATGACGTCTGATAAGGAATGTTGTTTGTAGATTATTTGCGATTCAAAATTTCATTAAATTATCATAAGCTGTCGAAAAAATGCTACTGGTTTATTTACTGAGAACGGAGAACTAACACCTCAGTGCGGTACAAGGTTCTGGTTAACCTTTAAAGAAAATAACACATGTTCGTTATGTAAGGACTCAGTTCGTACCGCGCAGTAAACACTCTCCACCTCGGTTATACAAACCAATCTTCTTATGCTGATAAGGCAAAAGTTGCTGTTCGTTCAGAGATCCACACAAAACACATAAATCCAATGTGATCACCATGTAGAATTTTTGTATATTAAACCTTGCGGTATGTAAAGTTACCGGTAGGGTTTAAAAGGATAATGAGTTTCAGTGAAAATATCAATTAGAAGCCATTGTCTCTGTCAGACGCGAAGAACATGTTCTGTACAGTACTGGTCAAATTTCCAGATAACTTGACTCATCACGTGAAAGATTTGAAGAAAGACACTTTTTCTTTACAGCAGGCCTTCTGATAACTGGCACAATACTTTACTATGCTCTGTTCTTTTCTCGTGAAGCTGGGGTGAAAATCAGTTACATACAGCAATGCTTTGCAGCAGGGTGGAGTATGTGGTATGGGCCAGGCATAGCCATCTGCTTTTCGGCAAAGATCCAGTCAGATCACGTGATATTCAGCCGAAACACCAAGTGTTGGCCAAGTGTTTCGCGTTCTTCAAGGTGCTTTCTTTTTTTTGGTTAACGTGAAAAATGATGCAACAGTGCACTTTTCTGATTAATCGGGACAGAAAATTTTCGCACGACTGCCAAGTGACAACTAAAGGCTTCAGGAGAACGCTCCCTCCAACCCCGTTATGACTGTTGTGTTTCCCAGCCCATGGCAAACGTCGTAAGAAATGGAATCGGCTATAGAATGAATGATGATCTTCTTACTAAGACAAGTTCTTAGCAGCGTGTGTAATAACTCTTGAAATAAACTCCCGTATCACTGCTTTCAAGATCTACAACAGGTAGTCGGTTGCCATAGAAACATTCCTAGTGTGAGAAACAAACCGCTACATGTCACTTCTCTCGTATGCAGGACCACACACAATTGACAACTCTTCATTAATAAGAAACTTATACCCAGCTTGCTGTCGGCTACTTGGAAGGAAATCTAGGTGCGGTATCAAGCTGGTAGTATAGCAGCCTCTGTTCATGTAAAGTGGAGGTAATCAGTCCAACACTTGATACTGCACGCGAGAGAATCCTTCCGTGGTGGCAAGTGAGACTTGACAAGAAAACACGCGTGCTTGGATGTGATGAACATTTATATCTCTATGTTTCACTATCGGAATTACCAAGAAAAGGCATTAATAATACGATCTAGACCGCTGTGGTAACTTCAACGATTGGGATATTTGTTCTGGAAATAACCGATTCGAATCTCCGACAGAGACACCGGCTATCCTGAAGTTTGTCGTGGGAAATATTTGGATAGTGCAACGATTAGACCACAGCCGTATCCTTTAAAATCCCTTACAATTCACGTCTCTCAACATTCATACCTTCATCAACGCCGTATTGTACGAAATACTGACATCGTAAAATAAATTATAAAAGAAAAAAATATTGCCCATACTAGCAATATAAATGCTGTTCTGTTTTTTTGTGGTGGCTTCTGATCTGCGCAAGAAAGAATGGAAGATGCGAATATATGAGAAAGTAACAGTTTAACAATTCTTTTCTTTATTTGTGACTACAACGGAGATCTAGAATTTCTTGGAACTATTAACTTTAACTCTCATAGAAGAGAAGACTGTAGGCCATTTACCAGCGTTACGTCTCACGACTTCTAATTGTGTTATTTCTGTTGTTCATAAGTGTATCTTGTACTTTATAGACTTAGCAGCACTTATCATTTACGCTCTAGATTACACCACTAAACCAAATTTTCCATAAGCCAATTCTCTTTCACCCGCAAATGTCACCAAACTTATCCACAAATCTATTGAAGAAAGAAGCCTAGTAGCCTGAAATCAAGAAATTTTCCGGTGCCGCAAAATTACGATGGTCGCGACGAAACAGTCGAGCTGTATTATATCAAGGAGTTACAGTATTATTTACTTGAAAATTACAAAAAAATAAATATATTTTAGAAAATAGCTCACGTAAAAATAATTGAAAATGACATACACGCCTTATCTCGATACGATAACTAGATAGAGCTATTTCCGTTTGCACACAATTAAGAATAATGATTTAACTTTTATTAGTGACACACACAAATAAATCTGATTGATAAGGAAAGACTGAAAAATTTGTTTTGTGCTTAAGAAATACAAATTGTTTTAAAAGAGGAAGATACATTACACATTTAAAGGTCCCTTTCCTACAGTCACTATTTTATAGCACTAAAAAATAAAATGTAAACATAAAATTATTAAACATATAATTTTAAAACGTATATATACATACACATATAAAGACTTTTGTTAGATTGGTTGCTGGTGTATCGTAATAAGAAGTCGTACCAAAATTTTGCTATGACCTCTTATAATGACACACGAGAATATAATCCAACAAAAGTCTTTATATAATACGCTTCTTAAAATGATATGTCGTATAATTTTATATTGTACATGTTATGTTTTAATATTATAAAAATTGTGACTATAAGAAGGGGCCACTTAGATTTTTAATGTATCTTCGTTTGTATGATTTGTTTATTGACATGTCTGAGGATGGCCTACGTACAGGACAAAACACGTATCATGCATGTATGGGTAATTACTTTAATTAGAATAAACGTGTGTTGTGTTAAACTGAACAAGTGTGGTTTGTTTAATAGTAACACAATGGGATGGCTTCCGTAAAGATTTTTGAAGCCTGTTTTAAAAGGTAAGTATGAAAATAAATAGATGGAAAACCGCTTTTCGCTTCTACAAATTATTATTTTAGGAGCAGACTAACGTGAGATATGAAATTTTTACAGCGGTGTTGATGAAAATTGAGGCACCACGTTCCTTTGAGAGGTCAGAAAATATTTACCAGTCCACGGCGTAAAACCCGAAGACTTCTAGCACTTTAGGGCCTCAATTCTGTCACTTTGTCATAAGAAGCACAAAACGAAATGAACAAATGTACTCGTATCTAAATCATTTGGCGTGGAAAGTAAACGGCTTGATTTAATATATCTTGTGCTGCTGTATAAATTCGCATGAACACTATACACACGAAATTGTGAATAGAAAACTCATGCTGCTCAAACAAATAGAGAATTTGTTACCAAAATAAACAGTGATATATTTCCAACATTACTTTTCTAGACAAATACACGTTACTCTGTAAAGGTTACCAGTACAACTTATTTCCAGTACACGGATTAATAAAGTTCACCCTATAACCTGCTTAGAGCTTGGTAGAATGATACCGAGAAAGTAAAAAGAAGTAAAAGTAAAGGTAAATTTCGCCCTAGAACAGGCCATGAACAGACACAGGGGGCGTAAAAGTACAGCTCTACTCTTCCTTTAACCTCGGCACTAGGTGTGGGTGGTTGGTTAACGACACGCCTCGGCTGCTTTACCCCCCGGGAAAGACAAGGTGCCCATTGTACAGGAGGCAGCTTGGACCCCACGGTCGGTCTGGACGCTTGCGGAAAATCTCGCCTGCACCGGGATGCGATCCCTGGAACGTCCAGCCAGTGGCGACTAGCTACACCGACTACGATATCCCGGCCCACAGACGGATTTACGGACCACTATTATTTCATATATTTTAAAGAAATTTATATAAACTCGAAGCACGAGTATTTCAACAGCGTTAGCTACGAACCCAGTCGTTGGGTACCATCCTGAATCAGTTTCAACCGCCTAATGTCCTCAAACACTCTTTCTATACCTTGCCTAGAATTATCCCCACTTTTTTTCGGACAACATGGCAATTTTCCAAAAAGTTTCTCCGCCAGAATTCCATATTAATGAGCGTAAGATTCTAAATTAAATTAAAGGACGGATTATTTCTTCCGCCCTTCTTCTTCCTTTCATTTGTCCATTTCGTATGTATTCCTCTTCTCTCCCAACCCTGATCAGTGTTACGTTGAAAGATCAAAAAAAAAACTCGCCATTTTTATCAATAAAATGGCACGGTCCGATCTGAACGTGTTTCCATATCAACAGCAATGAGAATCACATTTACGTATAGGGCATATAAATGTATGTATATGTATATATATATATATATATACACACACACAAATTTTATCCAAGCTGCATAAATAGTTCACCCTAACGTTCTAGATTTCACGCTCTTGAAAAAGTGTACGTCTGCTACGTGTCTTCTATAAACGACGAATTTCCGTTTTTTTGGATAGGCTTACTAATACTAATCCAGCAGTAAATCGGGAGGACTTAAGAGAATCTGCATAAAAATTGCGAGTATGAAAAATTAAAGTGTCGGCTTCGTTATTTCTGCATAACAATGGTTCCTAATATGGCGTCACCTAGCGAAAATGTCCTACCACATTACTATTACTTATGATTAAACATTTAATTACTTGAGTCTGCACGCTCTGAAACTATCCTTTAATTAAAACACTCCCATAAAGATAACATCTTCACTGAGTATGATTACATTTTGAAGGGATATATTAAACAAGAAGAAGTCATTGCTGGATTATATGTACGTACAATGTGTAACAGTTACAATTTAGAGGAAAGGCAGCCATTAGAATATTTCAGTTTAACTCAATGTACTTATTTAAAAAAAATCCTACTTATGTACAAGACACGCACCACTATCTTGCGTGACTAAAATTCCTTTGTTCGCTTTCGACGCCATGACCATTTCCTATTTCAACCAATCACGACAATATATTTCCCACCAGAAAACACTTGCGGGCTGTCCATATAGCATGTCAACCCCGTTCCCCTCCACAACCGCATTTGTTGGAGTTTAATGTTTGCTCTGTGACATGTCGTTTCAATCCGCATTTATACAATTGTTTTATAACTTTTGATTCCAAATTTCTATCTGAACACGCAACAGTAAGGCAAACCCAGACACGTGACTAGATATCCCCTTAGGCCGACACTATTGCGAGTTTACACCACTATGCTTTCTGCGTATGTGAGGTACACAACATGTCATTAACATGTCTATCAGCTTACAGTCAGCATGAAGAGACAAGCCTACGTTTCCATCATCATTCTGTGACTTCTTTTTTAAACATATTTCGATATTTGGTGAGTTTCTGTAAAACTTACTATGAAAATTAGGCAACTGAAAGACATTCATCTATGTACCTTCTAATTTCTTACCGTAACTAATACGAACATGGTGACTTTACGAAATTCTGAGGTGGAAGTTATAATAAGGCTTGCAGGGTAGGATAATGTATTTCCTCCTATATTCGAACAATTGACAATTTTAGTAACTGTTACGTAACTCGAAATATTTAAACAAATTGCCATTCGGAATCCTAATTTACGTGTCCTTCCTTGTCACGATTTCGCACGTCCCTTATGCACTTATTACTGATGTGGGAAATTAAATATTACTGCAATGGGGTGACCGAGAATGACATAGTAATTATACGAATTTTGTAGAAATTCACAAAACTTTCGAAGTTTTTAGATGGGCCACGCACACGGCCGCCGTGGTGATAGTGTAAACCTATCTCATTTCCTTCAGAAAGGTAAGCAGGCTAAAACTAATCACCTGCTGTTAAGGTATGAGCCTGGCCCCTAGGTCAGTTTCTACGGCAGACCTGCTCAAACGTCTTATGATGTGCCGGCAAATCCAGCAGTATTTGGTCTGCATATGGGCAACATGAAATTTAACACTCAGAATGAAGAATAAATAAGTGTAATCATATACGTAAAAGTATATGTCTAATTTTACATGTCTATTTGTCTATGCATCATACACAATAGAAAGTATATAGAGATAATACTGAAAAAAATTTGTAAAATATATAAATGGTAACCTAAGCTAAGGTGTAGCTATTTTTAGCACATTTGTAGCTATTTTTAGCACATTTGTATGCGTAGAAAACGAGTTAGTAATGTAAGGCATGTCTCCACAAATAAATATCTCTAAAGTTTTCAAAATTGCTTCGGCCTTCTCACTCGGCTTTGCCAAGGAAAGTTTTAAGAGGCTTCTTCTCACATAAAGTGTCTCTGCAGGCAAAGTAACACAAGCTAAGTGTTGCTCAACAGCTACGGGATTAGCAAGCTTACTCTAGGGTCCGTGTTAAAACAACAATACGGCGCTATTTGTGAAAATATAAGATCGTAGTAAATCTATACGGATTCAGTCTGATCTGATGCGCCTCAGTTCGCATTACAGTCGATTTGATGATTCAAGTCTTCTAACACATCACGCCATGCAGATTTTCACATTTATTGGAGTACTCTGAAGATGAGGATAACAAGTGCCCCCGAAACTTCGCTAACTACATACCAATATACACACGTCATACCGCAGAGTCCATATATTTCTGTGTATCTCTCTGCTGACATTCCTCGGCCTCAGGATAAGGAAAATACGCACATATAATAAATAAAAGATTTGACCCAGCCTTTCAGGTGCCTTATTTCTCAATAAAACAAGCCCTTAAGATGACCAGCTAATTAGAAGGTACATACAGAACGCAATCACATAATAAGTGGCTGGCAATATAATTTAATTTATTTACCAGTCATTAATAAAAAATGTATGATGCTCAGTCAGTACAAATAATTATAAATAACTGCTAAACAGGCCGCTGAGAACTCCAGTGCTAAACTCAGGTAGTGGTTAACTTGGAACTGAAACTTGGGTTACAATGTTCATTTACTGGAGAATTCCGTAGGGAGGAGCCGAGGTTGTATATTTGGTTCAGACAGGATAAACATATGTTGTGTTATCTTTCATACTCACAAGCACAAGTGGGTGACGTCGAGGGTGGGTCCGATGAATTATGACTTCAATCTGAGGTCAAGAGTTTAAAATTATATTTTATGTTTGTTCGGAAGTAAGGCGGTCTAGACTCGGAACACTTTGCAATTGAACTGCAATTAAGTTGGCCCTAACATTTAAATTAATAACATAAGAGGCTTAGAAAGGATTAATCTGGCTCTGAATGGAGATAAATGACGGGATTTTGTGTACACGGCAATGAACATCTTGGTTCAGAAAAATGCGGGGTAGTCCTTGACTAGACGGAAAAATCTTAGCTTCTAAACACGGTTTCTGTTCCGTGGAATTAACGTTTCAGTGATGCGTAATAGTCGAACGGATTTTTGTGACCACCAAGACCTTGTATGAGGGTTCATCAGAAAATAATGACCCACGGTGTTCCTCTTTACTCAAACTGGAGTGGAAGAGACCCATCCAGAACCATGGCCAGTGACTTGGATACATTTATGTATGTCAACAAGATATCTCAAACGGTAAGCATTGTTATGTATTGTAAAGACGACCTTTTTGAATTTCCTTCGAGACACCGGCTAGTCTGGTTTTCTGTTATCCTCAGGTTCTTGTATTTTTTGACATAAGACAAGACTTTCCCCACAGACCCTTTCAAGTTTGCATGATGATCATGCAAAGCCAAATTTCAGCAGTTAAAGTGGCATCCTTAGGCAACTTAGATTCATCAGTAAGTCATTAAATTCCCGCATAATCCGCAAACCCCTCGCTGTCATTAAGTCATCTAAAGACAATAATATAATTTCCTCGCATTAAATTTTCTTGTGATGTCTCTCTCGAAGGAATTACCACTAACGCTGCGATTGCTTTGCAAAGGAATTACCACTCCTCGCTGCGTAATAGCTCAGAAGAGCACAGTTCTCTTTTAACCTTCTTCTAATCTACTCAATAAATCTATCGGAGCAGCAAGCAGTGACGAAATATTAGGCGCGTCTTTAAAGCGTTACATGTAGGTATGTGTGTGTGGTCATTCCGAGAAGGAATTTGTGGGTGCATGAATGTTCAGATGTTGTATGTATTTCCTTGTATTTGTCTCCTTTTGAAAGGACTCGAAATGGCAAAGAAAAGGAACAAAGTAAAACGACAATACCGACATCTTTTCACAGTAGCTCCGGCCGAAGGTCGTCTTCTTAGGAGCAGGAGATGAAAGCATACTCTTCCCTCTTTCTGTCCATTGCACAGAAGAGCTAATAATCAGGTAGTTATCTGAAAGCAAACTTTGCACGTTGCAAGGTCTCCACAACGCTCTGGTTAAGGACCTCGACGCCAGAACGTGAAAAATACGTTCCTTCGAAACGTCGGCAAACACTAACCCAGAGACACACCGTTTCATCCCGGAAAAACTCTATTCCCAAAACACAATTTACTAATGATCCGGTTGCCTTGAACAAATGAAGTCTTAGAACATATTACATAAAATGTAAAGATCAGATCGTAACTCACTAAGAACACAATACGCCAAAACCTACAGTAATGGTGAAGGCTGATCGTTCGCGGATTTTACGGACATCTGCCAAAGAAGATGCCATAATTGCAGCTGTGGAACGAGGACCATGAAGAAGCCCACGTGATATTGTACTAGAGTTGGAATTATCACAACTTAAGGTTCTCGAATTACTTCATTACGATCGAAGACAGCCACACCGCTACACGTGGAAGGAATATCTTTTCCCAGACGATCGTTCTCGAACTCCGAAGTACGAGAATGGCTACGACTTTCGCCAACGGAGGATAGCATCCTTTACACTACATTCTGCGGACAAATGAAGCGTGCCGTACGCCACACAATTTGATCAGCTTATACAAGTCACCTCTGAGCACGGGATAATCATAATTATATCTGCGAATGGGGTACTGACACCGGATTCAGGGTCAAAGCTTGGGTTGGTATGATCAGGACCAAAGCCGTCGGTCCCTACTTGCTACCGAGCGGCTGACCGCTCGACAATATTGAGATTTTCTGGAAAATGTTATACTGGGACTGCAAGTTCTTCTTCTGGCTGTGAGTCAGATCTGGTGTCAGCATGCCGCAGGACCAGTGCACTATGGGGAAGATGTCCAGAAGTGCCTGAACCGGACATATCTGGGCGTGGAGGAACCTACACTGCTTCGTTTTTCGATGGATCTGACTCCGACAAAAATGTTCATGTGTAGACTCCGTAACAGGCACGCTTACTCTGTCCCTTCCAGCACTGTCGCAAATAGCGTGACAAGACTTTAGGCAGCTGTGACATCGGTCGGTGTTAAGATATGAAGATGTGTTGGAGGGAAAGAGGTCTGACGTACTGCCGCCTGCATTAAAATAGACGGAGTCCGCTTCGAAAACCTATTGTCACGAGGCGCCAATGGTTTGACCATTTAATACCTCGCACTAAATGACAGTGTTATGTGCTCGAAAAATACGTGTAGATGTCTCAAGTCGTGCTTCTCCGTAGTCGAAATTCTGGATTCATCAACCTTATTAAGCAGACCGGCCCTGGGATCGACCCAGCGTCCTATACCATGGGCACCGGATCAATCCCGCGAGTAATGTCACCGAAACGTGGCGTTGACCACCCACTCATATCCAGCGCTGAAGTTAAAGAAAGATTAGAGCTACACCTCTATTCCCCCTCTGAGCCTTCGTGACTTCTTCTAGAGTGAAATTTACTTTACTTTTACCTCACACTTATTAGGCCTTACGTTATTCTTCATTAGACACAAAAACTACACAAATGGCTATTTTAAAACATTCAATAACAATACATGAGGTGCAGAGAGACGAACAATTGTTTCCGCCATTTTCTAGCCTAGGATCGGTATAAAATGCGCTCATTCGGTCGCGCATCTCTAGTAATCTCCACTGGGTCCATGAAATAAGAAACCGTAAAAGATAACGTTGTTCCCGTACACGCATGAAGTCATACAGGAGGAGATGAGGTTTAGATCCGTTCATTCTTAACCTCGGCACTAGATAGGTCAGCCTCACTTCCCAGCCACTTTATCACCGCGGAAAGAGCCCCGGAAACGTTTGGAATAGGAGGCTCAAGTGGATGTTTTGGAGAAGAAAAATTTCTTTTTCCCTGCCAGAATTCAGTCACTCTACTGACTACGATATCCAAGCTACGTATTAAGGTGCTGGTTGTATATTATTGGTCAATAGTATATTTTAAGGAATGACAACACTTCTTGCAGTCCAGGGAAGATTTTTTTTATAATTAAATCAATTTGCTCCAGTTTTCAACAATACATTCTTTAAATAATAATTTATAATATGTGTAATTCGGTGGACGATATTCACAAGCCAGATTTTCCGCTCAATATGACGTTATAATGGATAGACAGCTACTTAAAACGAAGAAATTGTCTCAGGTTTTTAAACAACATTATTCAAGAGGCGTAACTGGAAATGAAGCAAATACAATATTACCTGCAGGCACAAATTTAAATTTCTTACTCTATACCCTTTAAAGGATACGCGGACAGACTAAACGCAGTTCAGCACACTCTTAACATCGGCACTCGAATGATGTAATAAGCTCCACACTCCGTGTCGCTTACCGCCAAAAACGAAGCCCTTGTTAACCTTTGTATAAGATGCTGGCTGGACTTTAGAACCGGTCTGAACGTGGTGGCGAAGATTAAAATCCGAAGCATTCAGAAAATTCGTACGACAGTAGAGGCCAAGTCTCGAGCCAGTAAACAGCGCTAAGAAGAAAGGAATTATGCCAGCTATTTAACCACTACTGTCAGTATTATGCCAAGACAGTGCTATTTGTATTGGTACGGACTGTATTGCGTACAAGAATTCCGAACTGTGTCTGTCTATTCCAGGCTGAATTCACAAAGGTCCCACCATTTAACCTTTCTCTTTTCTTTTACATTCTATTTTTTATCGTAATCTCCCCCTCTTACTTCGTACCCGAATGCCGCCAAATTTATGAGTTGTAACTACTTTGTCTTGTTAAAATGAACAGGACCAAGGAGATAAAAATAGCCGCAGGTATTGGAGAGTGTTTCAGCTGCCTTCTACGTTACCACGTGTACTTTTATCTTAAACCTGCAACTCCAAACACAAATACATTAATAGGATACTATTCTTATTCGTGGAAGAGTCGTGAAGAAGAGTCTGTAGGTATTCCATGAATTAATAACGAAATCCATAAAGATAAAAGCAAAAGTCGTCCCTATGCTTAACTAAACACCACACCATACAGATACTTGTGGAAATGGAATTACAGACAAGGCATTCTTAAAATCCGCATTGTATAGAGAGTTCAGCTTCACCATCCGGCCGTTCTGCCTCCCTTGAAAAAATCCAACCCCCCCCCGTTATAGGAATCCAGGTGAGCTCCACAGCCACTTTGGATGCTTTTGAAATGAGAAAAATTCCTTGCCCTTGCCAGAAATTGAACCGAGATACCTTGACAGTCCGAAACATCGAAAAGAGAAAAAAGCGCCACTAAAATGGTCTAGTATGTGTGACTGACAGTAATAAAGATAGAAGTGATACAAAGATAATAAGGCGATGATTAAGATTTTGAAAAGCACAATAGGTCGCTATACTGTATCACCTCCTTGTTTCCATTACTCGACGAGAGTGTACGGTATGCGTGCATACTTTATTTTCGAACACCTGACATTTAATTACTGCTTTCAATTCATAGATTTTCTTCAGGCCAAATACGTAACATTTCTTAAGTTTTAACGGTAGTCAGTGTTGAGAATGTAGACTCTTGGTTGTGACACCGTGTGGTCTTGTATGTGAGTAACCTACAGGGTGAGTATTCATGAGTAGGGCGATAACGTGGAATGTCGCGTTTGCAGTAGATGGACCCGGTGAAATCACACCTTGCACCGAGAAAAACACTTCGAAGGATTCATCAAAGAAAACCCATCGCTTATCATCCACGGTTTTAGATTCAAGAAGAAGACACTGTCAAATGTCTGTAAGAAAGAAGGGCTTTCGATGACAGCAATTGTTCATGAAATCAGTGGGCTGTAGTAAATACTCACAAGAGTTACCAAGGAGATGGGATAGAGTACCCAGTATAGTGACTATACTACGTGCTGGATAATCCTGGATTCGAATCCTGGCAGAGGAACACCCACACCGACTTACACAGTCACTACTAAGTCTGCAAAATGGTAAAGTGTTCCTTGTAAGGCAGTGAAGTGAAGGAACGGAGATGAACCGCTCTGCTCTTTAACCTCGGTGCTAGATGGGGGTGGGTGATCAGCGCCACGCCCCGGCCTCTTTAACCCGGCAAGAGGCCCGGTACCTATTTGAGGAGGCTGGAGGCGCCCCTGTGCCCCAAGGGTCGGTCTGCCTACTAAGTGGGTATTATGGGTAAAAAGGCTGGACGTGAAGCTGACCGCTCACATCCAAGTAGTGGCTAGGAATGAATGGAGCTACACTTCCACTCACTTCATGGCTTATATAGGGATAACTTTAACTTCACTGTAGTTATCGTAAAGGATGTTTTTTTGTACGCGAGTTGCTTACTCTTTCATATGTAGATCGAAGTTTACAAGTTACGTATTCTTTGAATCACACTTCTCACACTGAGCGCATCAGGCGACTTGGAACCTCGTATAAGGTGATGAAAGCTGTTTTACGTTGACATAAAACATAAAATTGCTTGTCAATAAATAAAACGCGTTTAATATCTATTAAGAAAGTACAATTTAGGACCATTTCTAAATAGAATGTGACAAGTGACTACCACATATATCAGGTCCATTCTTCTCCATAAATTAATATAATATCTACTCAATTACTACAGTATTTTAATATTTTTTTACCCTGTAGGCACATGTGCTTTAAAATCTTGACTGAATTATTTTGATGTATATTAAGGTGTTGCGTTGCGCTCATTTAAGTATCCTTTTATTAATCGTCTGAAGAAAAAGAAATGTCCAAGAATTTGTGTGCATTGCTTCCCCACCATTTTTTTTGCAAGTTTCTCATTCTTTTTCCTGTCATCCTTCTGGTGACAACAATATGAAGATGAAAGTGCGTATGGATAATAAATTCACATCGTACAACGCAGTAAACAGATTCCATCTCGGTTGCGGAAAACAATCAGTTACACTTTAGCGGAAAAATAAAGTCTGTTTATTCTGGAATCAATAATGACACAAATGTCCTAAGAGGGTAACATGTAGAGTATTTGAATGTTAAACTTTGTGATACGTAAAGTTACCGCTGGGGTTTAAAGGTGTGAAGACGAATCAACGGTTATGCAAAATGCAGGTTTCTCTTTTAAGAAGTTGTTCATCGTCTGAAGACCCTTCCCTATTTACAGTAAACCACTTGTTATGGCAACAGGTTTCGCACCTCTGCACGTGCCTGAACGTTGCCTATAGCCT
>Ga0123352_10002230_pt1 | contig 26850 bp, 17 predicted proteins | sample TergutLab28metaG_FD_89700 | JGI IMG/M metagenome (GOLD analysis project Ga0123352, IMG submission 89700) | Labiotermes labralis P1 segment gut microbial communities from Petit-Saut dam, French Guiana - Lab288 P1 | ecosystem: Host-associated > Arthropoda: Insects > Digestive system > Gut ... | reverse complement strand
TGTGTGTTCTAAAGTTTCATCTTGAGAATTGTTGACCTATTAATTAATTGTAAATAGTAACATAATTTTGTACAACTGAAATGTATGTTTAAATTAGTATATATTGTTAACCTTTTGACTACCATTGATTCTACAGTGGCAGCATTTTATTTTATCCTATTTTAGACTGCTTGTATCTATTGTAATGTATTGCAGTACAGCGTTAATTGCAATTGACACGTTTTATATCCTGTGGGTTACAACCCCTTTCTGGATCAGATGAACAAAAATAAATATGAATATGAACAGAACATTAATGTCACCATATAATCAATTTCAGGTTATAGTAATGAATCTTAAAGCATCAATATGTTGATTTGCAAAGTAACATGGATCTCAGCATCATCATCCACTAATATGCAAGAGAATATAGTTCTTGTCTGTCAACATGCTTCACTGATATAGAAAATGGGAATGGTTAAATTTTTGCTCTGACATGGGCAGCAGCAAGTTGTTTTTCTCTTTTCCGAAGCATCCCAACTGACTCTGGAGCCTACCCAGTGTCATGAGAATGGAAACCATGGTTTGTTTGTGGGGGTAAAATGGACGGGGCATGAAGCCAATAACTCACTTGAATATAGTGCTGAGATTAAGAGTGAGTGAAACTAAACCTCCACTCCCCCTTACGCCTTCATGGTGCAAACAAGGACAACTTTACCTTTACTTTACACATTAAACTAAATGGGGCAACATTTTATCTCAGTTATAGTATTTCTAATGCCTTTCCAAGGTATATCTCCTGATACTTAGAATGTGATTTCATGTTTCCAGCTCTTAACTGTGTCAGTCAGTTTGAGAGAAAGACTTCAGAGTGCAAGATAACCAGTTCTTCATCGGAACTGGAAGAACGTGATTCTGCTGGGGATCACCAGGCACCTTGCAAACTACCTAACAAAGTGAGGTTTGCTAGTAATTTTCTTTCTGTCAACCAACTACGTCCATGAAATAGAATCCTTGATGAGCCAGTTAGCACTCAGCTGATTAAGAAATTGCTCATCCTTCAAGATGCCTGAAGGTTGAGTCCAACTCTGGTACCTGTACTCTACCACCTCAATATAGTCCATGCCATTCATCACACGTAACTTAAGGTCCATTTTCGTACATGTATCATACCTCTCTCCATTCCTAGATAGCTCCAAAATTGTGCATGTTGTCTTCCTCTCCTTCTTGTCCTTGATTTATCCAACTGCATTATATTTATTGTTGACAATAGTATTTTTTTAATTTACACTGTCTGATGAAAAAAAACTTATATCTTAGGAGTTTTATCATTGTTATTGTTTAGGTGAGGTGATAAATAGAATATGGGAAATGTACATGGAAAATCTGTGCGTGTGTGTGTGTGTGTGTGTGTGTGTTTGTTTGTTTGTTTGTTTGTGGCTTATTTAACAAGTGTTAATTGCTAGAGTGATTATGGGAATATCAGTTGCAAAGCATGTGGCAGGAATTATAGTTTGGCCCAGTTTTAGATACTCCTTGGCATTTGCCTTGATTGACAAAACTCAGGATAGTTGGTGTCCTATTTGAGATTGACAGTGGGAAGCCCTTGAGTACAAGTAAGTAGAATTAACACTTATATCAACTTGCCCTGCATGAAATCATACTGTCCTGCTGTCAGACATAATGAACGTCTTTCAGTAAGCTTTTGTTACACTCTTGTCAGTAAAACGTCTGCCAGTGTTACTTTATTGACTAAGGTGTAATAGAACTGTTTGTAATTTATTAGCACAAATTTGGCTAGGATCTTCAAAAGAAAGGCAGTGCAGCTTGGGAGCTGTGCTTTGTACTAAAATGTGAATTGGGAAGGATCAGAGATGTGGTCAACATTTTAATTTTGTAAGTATTAGAGTGGGACATCTGGAAAAAATATTAGCACCTACATGTGCACTGATATCTATACCAGTTTTACAGTGGGCTCTTACAGCAATAAAGAATATCATTGAGTAATATGTGGATGTACAGGAATTGATATTTTTATGAAGGTGAAGAGTCATATTGTTGTTTCCTGTTTTATGACACTGTGTAGCCTTATAGGTGGTTATAGAATTGTAGAGGAAACTGTTTCTTTCATATTCAGTATAGGAGATCTGAAACCAAGTCTCATGTGAGGCCTAGATATTGCCAACTAGAGTGTTGTTTAGATACATAACCTGTCAGCCTAATGAGGGTTTCCTTTCTCTTCCATGCTCTTCATTTTTCTGATAAAATCAGGTTTCCATTATCTAATTATATTTACATATTCTTTCTGCAGGGAGAAGTTCAATTGCAAGTGTGCTATGATAAGCAGGCCCATATACTATATGTCATAGTGAAGAGAGCAAGGAACTTACGTACATATGAGAATATTCCTCCTGATCCTCTGATTAAAGTGTATCTTCTGCCAGGAAGGGTGTAAGTGCCTGTCTTCAGTACTGTAAAATATAATTGTATCTCCTGTACCAGCCTGCAATTCTCATTGTTACATACTATTGCCATGCAGTAAGGTATTTACATAACCCTCAGAGGGCAGAGTCCTCAATACCACTTTGTTGCTGTGGACTTCATTACCTTGGAATAGAAGTCAACTTTTTTTTTCTAAGTTTGAGATCATACTGAAATTATGTAGTTTAATTCATCACAGAAACTTCTTCAACAGTCTATGTCAGAAATAGTCACGTGAGGTCAGGTCCAAATGTGTGGCTCCTGAAACTCTGGATGGGTGATGATCAGGTTACTCTCCCTGCTTTAGGGAATAAATGTAGTTGGAGACAGCTTTTCCTTGGTGTAGTGGGATTTCACAGCCAAATTAAAGAAATTTTTCTTTATCAGTGACAAAAGATTTTCATTCATTTACTTTTTTCACATTTATTTGATCTCAGCAATTTAAAAAGTTATGTAAAGATATACATTTACCTTGCTACCAAACTCAGTAGAATAACCTTATATTCTAAGAATTCCTGCTGTCTGCAGGGTTTATTTTCAAAAAGAGTTGCCTAGAACTACAAATACCATCAAAAATTCTTACCTCTCTTGTCCTTTATTTGTCATCAGAGCATCATAATATTAGTTGTCTATTTTGCCACTAAACACAGATAGAGTTGTATAAATTTTCTACACTAATTGTGACGTATTTTGCTTAACTTAAATATTAACCAACCTTTGTGTGGGATAGGAACCTGGTTGCCATGGACCAGTTTCAATAATGTTGGGCATGGAACATCTCATAATCATCCTCAAACCACTTTCAAAATGCTAGTTTCCTATTTTATTTTCTTTTGAAAAATAGCTGCCCCCCAAAACACGCACACGCACACCATCTTTTATTATATAATAGATTCTAATTCCATAAAGTGAAACCACATGAATGGAGGTTTCTGTTTCCTCTTTCGTACATCATGCAATAACATGATCACATTTCTTTCACTACAGACATGAGCTTACCCAGAGTGCATGATGTCATATCCCTTGGACCAGTTTTGATCATATTTGGGATGACACGTTTTGTTATCGTGCTAGAACTACTGCCAATATTCAAAGCTGCTCAATTTATTTTCTGATGAGTTATGACTGCCACAGGCACACTCACACAGACACAGACATGTCTTCTTTTGCTGTAGTGATACCTGGACTGTAATTTTTGTACTGTGGACCTCTCATGCTCACCAATTATCCAGACAGTGTTTTCCTTCCTAGTCTCAGCTGCCCTTGCACCTACTGCAGACAGCTGGTAATGTCTTTGACATTTAGTGAGTATCCTACTCTGCAGTTCCCAAAATAAATGATTCTTACTTTACCGTTAGTAATCCCAGAGAGGCACAGAGTGTAGCACAGAATTCTGTTGTCAGTGGGGATATCAGTCATATCCTACCAGCAGGATGGTGAGAGTAAGCAGACTGCCTCTCCCAGGTGAAGAAATGCTATGTCATATGAAACGAAGAGAGGCACAGAAAATGACCTAACAAGTTAATAAAAAAACTTGTGACAATTATTTTTCATGTGGTAGATCAGTTTTCATAATTTGAGCATCTAAGTATTCCCGGAGTAATTGATACTGATTTATTCACATAGTATATGTGTCAGTATCCTGATTATGAATTGGATCTTACTGTAAAGTACTATCACACAATACAGAAAGTTCAGCTATAAACTGAACTGTTTATTGTGTTTGGAGCATTACCCAAAGAAATCACCACAGTTGTATGTTTCTCTACAGCAGTGTTACAATTTCTTTCTTGTTTCATTCTTTCTTTCTTTCTTAGTCTGACCTCTTTCTACCTACTCATTATAGGTTTACAGGATTATTGTTGCTCTTGATCACATTCATTGACACATAACAGTTCATCAGGACTCCTTTGGATGAGGGATTGGCCCATCACACAGACATCTACCTGACAACACACAACATTCACAACAGAGAGACATTCATGCCCCTGTCGGAATTGGAACCCACAATTCCAGCAAGCGAGTGGCCGCAGACCCATGCCTTTGACCACATGGCCACTGGGATTGCCCATTTACAACCTCTATGAGATTGTAATGTGAAGGATGTTTTTAATGTAGCACCTTAAGCCACAAAATAACTTGCATATTATTGTTCTATTACAGATTAACTTTATGTCAGTATTACAATGAAATGCTCCATTTGTAGAAATGGAAGCCTATAGGATATTACTTTAACCTGTGACTGTTTAGCTGTGTATGACCTGATATGCTAAGATTCCATTAACGTATTTGTGTATCCTGTGTATTTTTTAGTATGGAGAACCAGCGTCGGACACGTTATTTCTCAAAGACTTGTGATCCTGAGTGGAATACAACAATGGTATATGAGAATGTTTCACCAGAAGAACTGAGTACACGCTACCTGGAGGTGACAGCCTGGAATTATGAAGGGTACAACAGAAACCATGCTCTTGGTGGTGTGTTACTGAATCTTGCAGGTAAGAAGGTGTATGTATATCCATTTATATTACACATATTACTTGAATACAGAAAAATCGATGAGTCACAAAAATTCAACATAGTATACAAAGGTTGTAGAATTACAACTGTATTTTTCATCCAAAATGTTTTGGCCCATAAGGCCATCTTCATGGGGAGTAATTATGAAATATAGCTAGGAAATACCCCAGAGTGTACATATATACATCTAAAGTTACTAACCAAAATATACAGTGATGTAAAATTTTAGTGTAAAATTTATATAAGATATGCTGGTTAACTTTCTAAAATACCTTTCTACATTCTCCATTTTTTGGCTTGGAACTGTGTCAAAGAATGTATACCGTAAATCCCAAAGACATAAAATGCATTTAATTAAAAGTCTAATTATCTTGTATAAAAGTTTGTGTAGTACCACTATTCCATATGTGTGAGCATACAGAATTCTAATATTGTAATATATACTGTACCAGAGTAAATATTTCTTGACAGCTTTCTGTGCATAATTCCAAAGCAGCTTGAATAGCATGAGCATTATATTGTGTATTACCATATTAATTGATTTATCCTCAGATCCAAGTGTGGTGGATGAGGAAGCGCACTGGTATCCTCTTCACGACAATCCATTGCTTCAAGCTTCTTTAAACAGCCATGACTCAGGTACATCCTTACAATAATTACTTTAATATAAGATAACTGGTCCATGTTACCTTCACTTAGTCAAGATGTCTTTGGAGTATTATCATAAAGAAACCTTCCAAAAAATATGCACTCTCCATGAATATGGTTTGTCCTCACAATATCTTCAAATGAGATAGCCCTGTCTCAGAAGTTTGGTTGGGATGTGTCTTTTGTATTAAGCTTTATCCATTTCTTATGGTATTTTGTCATTATTCTATGGGTGATAGAATAACTGCACTTATGTATCAGGTAAGAAAAGACAGTTTTCATGTAATATGCTGACATAACATTTTGTGTTGGTGTGGAAGATAATAAACTCATTCTGTGAGTGTAGGAACTTTAGGTGATGTCTAATCATAAGTTATGCAAATCTGTTGAAAGAAACAAGTGGTAAAGATAAAACAATCGCTGTACAAAGGGTTCCAGGAGGTTGAGGCTCCCAGATTTCAAGACAGTCAGCACATGAAGGTGTTAAGGTTGTCAGTCATATGCACTGGCCCCCACAGAAAATTTTCTCATTTCTGATGCGGGCTGAATGAGTTGACCCCTAGGCCATAGTGCAGCCAGAAATATTATGTCAAAGAAAAATTCCAAATACACCACCGAGAATCGAGCCTGCAACCTTCTAGCTTGTAGAGCAGTGCCTGAACCATCTACGGGACCATGTGCACCTGTTGAAAGATACAAGTTGCCCTATATTACATTCCACATATTTCTTGATGCAGGAAATGATATTATACCTGTGTCGATTTTACACATAATGTCTATATTGACTTATTCAAGGAGTGGAGGAACATCAGGAAGTTTTTAAACCTTCCCGGTAGTGTTACCCAGTCTAACCAATTGTACTGGGTCACTGTGTGTACTGGAACCCAGCTGGGTACTTCATATTAGTCTCTTGTGATCTTTAAGTGGCTTATGTTGATAAACTATTTAAATACCCAAAGGCAATAAACTACCTGGAAAATACCAAGTCAAACTTGCAGGGTAGCTGTACAGCCTTCCACTGTGACCAAGTGTCAGACTTGTTTTCTAACTTGAGATTAAGTCTCTCCACATCAAACTTTTGTGCTGCTTGTTTACTTACCGCCAGTCTTTCCAAAACTTTTGCAACCACCAGATAGTGGTCAATATCAGAGTCAGCCCCCCTGAAAGACTGTACATCGAGTATACTTGAACACCATCTCTTTTCTGTCTATACATGATCAATCTGACTGTGAATTTACCTATTAGGAGAGGGCCAGTTGTATTTATGAATGCTTTGGTGTTTGAACATCATGCTCTTAACAGCTAGGCTGTTTAATGAGTCAAAGTTTACTACTTTAACACCATTATCATTACTATCCTGATGTAAACGGTCATTACCAGTTGTTGGTTTGAAAATATCCTCTCACCCCAATTTTATATCACAATCTCCTAAAAGAATTTTCACACACGACTTAGGAAAATGGTCAAAAACCTGCTCTAATTCTTCAAAAAACTGTCCTTTGAGTTGCCACTTGTCTCTTCAGTTGGTGCTTGCGCATTCAGAACAATGTTATTACACCAGTGGCCTCTTAGCATCATATATGACATACTGTCACTAACAAACTATACTCTTTTAACTGCTGATGCAATTCTGTGCTGTACAAAAAATACTGTTCCCAATTGATGATATTTGTTTCTGTTTCCATAGAAAAAAGTATAATCTCCTCCTCCTACATTGCCTTCTTTTTCCCACCTAACATCCTATACACTCACTAAATCTAATTTATACCTCGCTAATTCCCTGGCTACTGTTGTAAGTGGCCCTAACCTATGCAGTCTCATCACGATCCTAGTGTCAAATTTCATGTCCCTTTTCAATTGCTTAGGTTGTACCACAGGATCAGTCCAAGTCCAAGGCAATTGTGAATGTTTCATAATATGGTACTTTTTTATGGTGAGGAGTTGTGCACCTCACCCAACCCCCAGGCTTGAGTTTCAACCCTTGTCGGCTGTCCACGACTGTTTATTCAATATTTTGGCAGCTGCCCTCCATGTTGGAGGCCACACCTCCATCCGCAACCTGACAGCGTGCCATGCCATGGTGACAGGGACCCACATATGGTTTAGGAGATTACTTGTTTCATTAATGGCTGTGACTGGCAAAATAAATTATATTAACTTGCAGATCAGGATAGTTTTTAAACTGTAGATAGGTGCTGACACTTTGGGACAACTGGTGTACTTGCTTCCCATAATGTGATAACTGTGAAATGATCATGTATGATTTGTAATTGATACAAGGAATTTTCACATAAGCATTGTAACTTCCCTCCTTCCCCATTTTGATTATGGTAATGCTTGGGTCCTGTGTAGGCATCTGGTGTTCACAACAACATTTTGCAATTGTACATGACATATAATCCTTTAATGTACAGTGGTTACTCTAAGTACCCTCTGTTTTAACAATACAAAATTCTGCATGTTATCCATAAGGTTCATTGATGTGTTGTATATGATTCTTAAACAAACAGAATTAATTTCCCTAAACAACAGCAAACAGTTGGTCTTTGTGCAGTGTGTTTTCTGTGAAACAGGGATTAAATATTATTTAGATGAAATCCAGTCTTCAGGAGGATAAAATGTATGCACCACAGCCAGGTATTACTGTATACCCCAGTGTTGCTTTTGTTCTGTTAATGTCTCCAGTCAGCGAGAAAGGGCGGGGCAGTAACAACCGTGTGCCCATCTTCCCAACTGCCACAATGTCAGCAAATGTGTTCAGTACCCACGGCTGTCATGGGGCAATCTGCTCCATTTTATAGCATCTTGCCTCCTCACTTGTTTGCTGGCCTTTTCAACTTTGTGTCACCAGTAAGTGTTGTAGCATGTCACTGTGTATCCTGTCATAATTGTGTCCATGGAAATATTGGTAGCAGGTTGCATTTGTTACTGACATGCATTCAATGTGACATTAAATCAAAGACAACTCATACTGTAAGATTTCAGTTTCTCACAGCAGTGACTATGAGCACTTTGAGGACTTTTTCTCCGTGGGAAAGTGATGCCAGGTAGTCACATCCCAGGACATAGTAAATCTTGGACTCCTGATGTGTGTGTGTGTGCGCGCGCACGCGCGCATGCATGGGTGGGTGCGTGCATGCGTGTGTGTGTGTGTGGTTTCATCTTACCATAAACCAGCCAGTGTGCATTTTTTAACTATTTGTAACTGTACCTCTGACCTGCATGTCACACAGAATGTAATAATTGACATTAATGTTACCATTTGTGTATGTCTCTGTTTTGCTTTATTGTGCAATTTCTCCCTCTCCTTTCAGTGTTGTTATGATAAGCCTAAGTTCACAAAACTGTAATGTATGGGTGTTCGAAAAATGCAGTTTATCTCATTTTCACAACTTAAATAAACAGGCAGTTTTCTGTTCATACATCAGTATACCCAAATGTTGCACAGACATTTTTGTTCTGTTTGTCAGCTGATATAAATCAGCTTTAGATATGCAACAGCTGTTTGTTCACATCTGTGTGTTTATCGTACAATAAATGTAAAGTACTTAATTTGGGAAGCTTAGAAAGATTAAGGTTTACTTCTAGCTATTACGCCTTACTATACTCATTTAAGAGTGTAGTGTGTCATATGGTAGTTTATTGATTTGCTGAAAATATAAAGGAACTTGTGCTGAATTTTTTTTTCTATTAAATTCTATTAGTGTTGGATATGGTGAGCTTTAGTAGCACATGTGAAAAATTTGAGTGTTGATGGTATCATTGTGAACATCTGAAACTGTATGTTATGGATGTTTCACAAGTGCAGTGTTATGAATTGTACACAAGTCTACATATTTTAGATTTTTAACATAGGGTTGTGATAAGGGGCCCAGAAACATTGCCCTGAAATTAGTGATTGCATGTTGTTGGTCTCTCCATTCTTTCATTACACTATTGGAGTAATCTTGTTGATTGCTGTTCCTCTAAAGTAAAAAATGGCTGGATAGCTCATATGGTGTGTCTATTCTTTCACCACACTATATAATGCTAATGTGGCCGACTGTCGCTATAAGCATAATAACTGGGTGTTGTTGCTGCTCCTGTAAAGTTGTAATGATTTGAAGTTTTGTATGATATAGTGTTTATGCAGCTGCATGAAACATCTAGTGATTATATCACTTGACAGGAAGAGCAACCAGAATCAACATTTCATGCAGTGTATTGTCCCTACAAAAAGACAGTGATTGGGTGTTTCATATGATCTTTCATTCTTGTATTACATTAGACATAGTGTTCGTGCAGCTGACTGTCCCTGAATAATAATAATAATAATAGCATGTTTCATATAATCTGCCGCTTCTTGCACAGCACTATGTAGTGTACATGCCAAGGTCTTTGTAATGTGACCTTCTTTGCAAGTCTTGTATGGTCTGTTGAGTCTTGCACTGTGCTCTACAGAGAGTTCTATGAGGAGCTGGTCAGTTTTTATGAGCTTATTCTGAAGGTCATAAGGGGCAAAGAAGCCTGTAAGCCATAAGCTGATTTGGCACTGTTGTCATCCAGTTAAGCAAGCAGTAAACTCACTCAAACTGAGTGGTTGTATCATCTGCTTTAACCATAATCAAGTTAAGTAACCTTGTAGCAAGCTGGCACTGCTGTAATCATTGAGTTTTCGGTCTGCTTGTAAGTACAGCTGGCACAGTTCTGGTTTTTTTGTTTGGGTGCAAAAGTGTTATTTGAAATTCTTCTAACCTACACAAACCAGGATATGCCACAGTGCATTTGGATACTATTTTACTAATGGTTTTGCCTTACACCCCTATATCCTGAACTTGTCGCCATTATGAACTTGACTGCATGGTAGAGAGGTGAGAGATTAGAGCCATATGTTTGTTGCATAAGGTTCGTTCACATAATAAAACCAACAAATGCGCTAATATTAAAATTATATTTTATACACAATTTGTCATATCTCCAGTGTGTTTTAATCTGCCTTGATCATCCTCAGGGAGTTACTGAACATCATTAAAGCATATATAAAAATATAGATGGGTTGTTAAATACATTAAAATTTGTGCATAAAATGTCTGTGGATATTATAAAATACGTTTGTGGTAATGTGTAGAACTAGTCCACAAGTTATGGATGTTGTTTTTTTTTTGTATATTTTTATAGTGGTTCATATCAAGGAGATGTCAAGTTTATGTTTTGATTGGTTATTTCATGTTTTTTAAATATGCATGTCACAACAAAAGATACTAAGGTGCTATAGGCAGTTGCACTCTCCACAATGCAACTTTTCTTGTGTCTTGAAAGGTTAGAGACTTTCAAAACCCACTTCCAACAGAAGGCCACCAAAAATGCTGTTCTTTCTCTATGTTTTCTTGTTCATTTCAACTCAGAACTACCGACCACTTTGCCATTAAATACTGCCAGCTATGACAATCTAACCATAAATTGTATATAAAATTTGGGGTTTCCATGGCAGTGATTATGGGGATCCAGGTCTTCTGGGACATGATGCTGTGTGGTTTGGCGAGTGGAACACAAGACCTAAATCCTGAGCACAAAATGTATTGTGAGGTACATCACCGATTTTAAATTAAAACTCAAGGAAATGCTGAGAATTTCTGAAACTGCACAGCATTATACAAGAACAGATTGTTCATTACTTGCAACATCTAATTTATTCTGTGGTTGCATAATTTTTGTTCCTGAAAGGTGCAATGTTCCGTATCTATTTTGTTCAGGTATTTCTAGAGTACACATCATAGAATCATTCTTAATCATCTTGTGGTTGTATATAACAAATATCTATTTGATTTATATTTTGATTACAGGATTTCTTCATCAAAGAAGCCTATATTTATGAATTCTACAAGCACTGTTAACCTACCACTACACCTCTATACTTCAGAAGCTACGTTTGTTTACTGTAAAACATTGCTTTGACTGACAGATGTCAGTTGTAGCAATTTAACAGTATTTTTGGAAAGCTTTAGCCTGTTACAAAAATTTGTTATTTCACGTGTTCTGGATTGCATTTTCTTTCTATGCATTGCTGCAGTTTTAAATATATGTGCCTCCTGAATGACACTGCTATGTCACATGTAGTTCTTTTGCATATATAAATGTACAACAAAGGAAGATAGATACTTCTCAACATGACACGAGGTTGAAATTCAGAGGTAAGTGATGGATTTTTCCATTTAACAAAATTTTAAATAAGTTGCAACTAATATGTTCGCTTTGCTGCATGAAAATACTTTCTGCCGTGGTTACGGGGCCAGGATTTCCTTCCCTCAGAATTGTCAAGCCCGCAAATATGTTTCACATATGACATATTTTATATCCTGCAATTATGCTGTGTCTTATATTGTTAGTGACATGCTCTGTGATATGCAGTTTCTTTTATGGTATTTATGATTACACTGCTGTACAAATCTTATTAAACCATGATCGCACAATAATTGTGACTTGTGACAATTATGGAAAAACCTGAACCTTTGAATCAGAAATGATTATTATTTAGTGTGTGCACATAGTATGTTAAGAAAAATCAGAATGGGTGACAAAAACATAAACATAAAACATTAATTTTGTAAGGATATCTGGTCACAATATCTATTATACACATATCTCCACTACAGAAACAGCATTTGTTTTTAAGGTTTACCTGTTAGGAGGGATATATCTTAGATTTCAATACATGTGTTGTAGTCTACAATAAGAATCCCACCACCAGTTAATATTCAGACAATTATGAATTTCTGACATTGAGTGAAAAGCATGTTCTCATGGTGAACTTATATATTAGTGCTGCAGTAAGTGCTAAGTTTTGTGAACACTGTTTCTGGTGAAATGCTGGTTCCTTATGTATTAAGCAAGAACAAAATATGTGCTCTGAAATGGACCTCAAGATATTCATATGAAGTTCTGCCCTACTGTGCCACAAGAATACAATTGCCTCCAACTGATAAAATATATTGATTTTAATGCAGATAAGTCCTTGGGATTCTTAAACCATTTTATGGAATGAACACTTGCATGGCTGCCAAAGTGGAGAGTGAATGGTTCTGTAGTTGTTTCATTCTGTCCAGTCAAATTTCTATATGTAGTTACTTCCACTAATAAGAGCTGGGTGTCACACTCTTACTATATGTGCATTCTTCCTTCAGTTATATTACTCGTTAGGTCAAGAAAACTATCTTATTTATGCATATATACATCAGCATTTTCTTAAACTGCATAGTGGCTAATGAGAGAAATCTCTGGTATTATTACTGTACTGATATGTGAACAAGATGTAACTTGTTTGTGTGATATAACCCATAGTGTGAATGATGTCTTTTGCTGAGACTGGGAAAATTATGTACTGTATCTCTACTGACTTGGAAGGTGTTGTCTTAACAGGGATCTAAGTTGCGCTTTAACATTTAAATTCCATCTCCTCTTTCTCTTTTCACCCAAATATTACTACCTCATGTACCATTTGTTCCCATATTCTGACACTGTAATATTGCAGATGAGTGCAACATAACAAGAGAAGGAAGAAAGAAATATGCTTTATGATCTTGACTTGAGTGACACTATTTCATTTAGCCAAAGCATTATATAATGTGTGTATTACATATGATAATATAAGGAAAATTCTTCTTGTGAACTGATAAGTTACATTTATAACTTATAATTTTAAAGTGAAAATATTAAGTCCTTTTGATACTATGATGACAAAGGCCTACATGTGAGCTTTGTATTTAGAAAACAATCTATGGAAACTCAGACGTATGTAGTTTTATGTGGCAATCAAAATTTACAAGTAGGAAATTAATGACTATGGTTATTAACATGACTGCTCTTCAGTGAGAGCCATCCTTAAGTACACAATCTTTGTAGACCAGATATTAGCTCCAAGGTTTCAGTATAAGCCAAATGCCAACTGTTAGTAAGTAACAAATTATATGCATGGAATCTTAAAATACCAATGAACAAATTTTTAATACAGTCTAGTATTCCTATAGAATGTGTATGAGACTGTTTGTGATACTTTAATATTTACTATTATACAGTTACTGTTTATGAGATTTCTCAAAGCATTATAGTACAATAACTGTTCTATAGATGTGTAACATTTCTGTTTGTATGATGAAAACTGCAAAGTTGGTACCTTCATGAGAGGCTTATGGTCTGGGTGGGACATAGATTTTGTGTGATATATGCAACAAATGCATTTATGGTTTTATATACAGTAGTGAATTATGTATAATAATGCTGTTGTTAATTAAACTTGTGGCTTATCCAGAAAAGCACATGAAATGTTACAGACTAGACTCCTCAGATAGTAGAATGTGCGTGATTTCAGGCTTCCACCTCGAAATAGCAGAGAAGTGTGCCCTTCTGGGTTATTACGCAGCTAGTAGTTGTAATTTCTTACCGAAGTTTCGGTACATTGGACCCGGTGGTTTGTCCCGAAACGTCTGTAAGAAATGACTACTCACTACATAATAACCCAGGAAAGCGCAGTTCTCAAACAGCATTCCTTTAGCTAATCAATAAATTTGCCGTATGATACGGACCGAGAACAGGCATTATTCTGACCATGACAGCCCGCCGCTGTTTGCCATCCACCAATGACTCCTACTCACACCTACCCACCACAAGTGTTTCTACGGTTTACTTTAATATTATTCTCCCATTTATGACTCATCTTCAACGTAATTCCTTCCCTACGTGACTTTGACCAAAAATACGCTTGCATTTTTTCTTTCTATTGCCCCACACATTTAACGCTACCTGCATACTACCATTTGCAGCGGCGACTGAATACGTACATCGATACCAGCGCTCCTTTGGCCTCTAACCGATTATATAGCGTAATCCGTGCTGTACACAAGTTCGCTTTCTCTCTAATCCGTGGTTGGAGTGAGAAGCCAGACCGTGCATGTAATACCTTTTGTGATGAACCGTCATGCAGAGTGCAGCAGAGGTGATAGCATGGATCAGTACACAGATCGTCTAGGATCAGAAACAGGTGACCGATGTTACATATGTGATCCGTGGTGGTAGAAGTCTTCCCTTCTGCTGGAAAAGGTTTAGCATAGTACAATGGATCAAAATTGCGATAGGCCTTTTCCTAAATTTGAGGTATGTTACCGTTACCGTTGTCTTGGCGCTTGAAACAGGAAGGTATGACTTGAGAATATGCATTTATTTATTAAAGTTTGCACTAATGATAAACGTCTGATGCAGACCGTCTACTGTGGTGTATGTTTCAGCATAGGTATCGATGAACTAAATCAATAACATTAATATTGATGATCTGTAACGTAGTTCAGTTTGCGCTATATGTTTCAGTCATGCAAAGTGGCGAGAACATATAATAGAAATTGGCATATGCAGATTACAACATGACTCACTTGACCACCAAAGCTTTGGTGTTGCATGCATATTTTGTAATTCGCTATTATTTGATGGCAAATTGTGTATGCAGTTGGTTTGTTAACCCTTATATCTATTTGATAAATGTGTAATGAATGAAGGAGAACAAGTAATGGGTGGGTCCCCCCCCCCCACTGCCCATTGTAAGAAAGTTTGTAGTATTTCCAGATTAAGACTTGTGCCTCTGCTAGAACCAGTTTGTAAGTTAAGAAAGACTTCTCGACACCCACAGATGAAATCGGCGCATGTTTGAATTTCGTAATGTATAAACATTCAAGGACAGGACTATAAGTTTGATCAGTGCTTTGAGAAGAGTGTAGAATTCACTGCAATGCTGCCTCCTTATGTCTCACTCTTTCAGGGGTTGTCATCGGTTGTTCTTGAACATTTTCAGCAAGAGCCACTGAATCATGCAGTGGTTTTGGGGTTTCCTAATCCTGTTCTTGTAACTATAAAAAATTAAATGTCTGATTTTGCACTATTATCCTTTACAGTCTGCAGCTTCTGTGTAACACTGCCACATACTGTTTCTCCAGTTAACATTGATTCATAAGCAGTTGTTATTGATGAGCGCCATGACGGACAGTTGTGTCAGGATAGATACAATACTTAAGAGTGGACAATCCACTGCAGTGGTAATACGTACCTGAATTTGAGTCCTGTGATTACATATGCCAACGGAAAACTATCTTGGAAGTATGTTGTGAGCATACTTTAAGTAAATGTCATGACTGCCAACATACACACACACACACAAAGTAAAGCAAATGTCATGACTGATTATTGTCGCCAACATCCACACACACACAAAGCAAAGGCAAAAGCTTCATTTGTAGATTAGAAGGTGTATGTCATTCATTATATCAGTGGGAAATATGGTGAAGTTTATGGACATTATACAAAATTGTTGTGATGACTGTCAGCATGGTTTGCATTTTATATACTGTATTTCGGAGTTAGCCAAGGGCATTGTGTGCAGTACATATTTCAGCTTTCGATAACCAGGTGCCACCATTGCCAGTATAGTCGCAGTCATGCCCTTGTACTTAGATTCTAGGTAATATTTTTGCAATGTTGAGTTCGGTGGTACTAATTGGTTGCGGTATTTTTTCTAAGAATGTTTGAAATTTAACTTCCCATCACATTAAAATGTGTATTTTTTATAAGAGCTGTGTAGAAGTCTGAATATAACTGGTTCCCCCCCCCCACCAATAGTGTGTGTTAGTAAAGCCTGCTTCGTATTTACATTCCCCCCCACCCCACCCCATCTGTGCATTGTAGCTGTTACTCTGCACATGCCATGCTAATTTTTTTTCTGGCTTTATGTGTAGAATCACATCAGTAGTACCATATCAGAATAAGTAAACATGATAATAACTGTGAATGGTATTAGAATAGGTTCTAGAGATTGTGCAGTAGATATTTATGTTGATACAGTATTGACTTGTATATTAATTCTTTTTTGTAGTAGTGATAAAAGTACATAATTGTGCTGTCTGTTGTCATACATGGGAATTCTTTGAGCCACTGTTGAACCAGTAGTTTACAGTGTTTTCACTTTTGGCATTGTAAAAGATTAATCTAAGAAACAAAGCACTTTTAAATGTAACTTAGAGCAAGTTTGTAACTGAGTAGAGAATTAGCCAGTTCAAAGAGAACCCATGACCATTGTCACTTGCTGTTCAGACATAATGTGATCAGGAAGCTTTTGATGTTGACAAACTAAAATGTACTGGTCAAAAATCTGTTCTTTGATTGTTGTGATGTAGAAATTGTACTGTTTCTCAAGACAGTATAGTGCAGAAGCCTCTTATATCCATTTAATGATTGCTTACAGATCTGAAGTAACATTCCATACTATGTAATGTGTAGTGCAGTATAGGCAGTATCGAAGAATAGGTGTGAGGCAAAAATGCTAAATCTATCACTTATATTAACATATGTGTGTTTAAATCCTATAGACTGAATTAGGTTACTTATCTGTAAGTGAAATGTACACATACTTTGAAGCTTTGTATATGCCCTCAGGAAATATAAATGCATTTGCCAGAACATGCTATCTGTACCCAACATGGATCAATTTAAGGACACGTGTAGGGTTATGCCAAGCAGTAGACTGGAGACTGTTGGCATCATATATTCAAAGGTAGTGTAATTCCTGTACATCTGTATGCATTGTGTTATAAATGGACTGCATAGTATTTATAAAACTATTGAATATGATGTTTACTGTGTTCGTGGGTGTAGGTCTAATGCTGTGTAGTTCAGTCACTAGTTACCATTTTTTTTTAAAGAACCTGCTGCCGCTATCATCGTGGTAATAGTCAATGGGGAGACTGTTTCAAATCAAGAAAACTATGCCATACTAGACTGCATGGTACTCCCACCCAGAAGACAGTAATCTTCGTAGTCATTGCTGCAAAAACCCTGAGTCTGATAAAGCGATTTTGAATTTTAACAGGTTTGATCATACACATTTGAAGCCAGCTGGGATGTGATGTTTAAAAAGACTTGCTGACATCCTGAAGGAATGGATATTCCTTTAAAAAAAATTATAAATTTCCACCAGACTGTACACCATGACATCCCAGAAAATGATAAACTTCATAGATGTCATTGTGAAAACCTCAAATCTCACACATTTTAAGTAATTTAAATTTATTTTCATTAAGAAATTATTATACAGACATTTTCAGTATACTGGTGCATCAGCAAATCTTGTTGGTACACGTGTGATGGAAAAACATGACCCTTTTTTGACATTTTTGATAACTTTTACCAGGTGGCTAGGTACAAGGGTGTCAGCGAAAAAACTGAGCATTCTCAATCACTAAAAAAGTTAGTCATCACTTTTGTGTTGTGGTAAGAGGCGTGAGGCCCTCAAGAAGCTTGATTTTCACTCCAAACATACATAATCTTATTGGTTATCAAGCTTTTTTGGCAAGTGTTGCTTATGTGTTTGCTGAGTTTTTTATCATCACATCAAGCTGCTATGCCACTTCTGTTAACTTCTCAGCCACCGGACATGTATTATAGTTCACACAATTACATTACTTCTGAAGACTGTACATTTTAGTGTCATGTCCAGATTAATATAAGTATGGCACACCCTTTTGAACTTCTGAAGTAGAAGTTTTACTTAATACAGGAAATTTTTGTACACTGATAGATCTTAGACAATAACCAGTTTTGGGGCTTGAAATTAGAGGTTATATCATATCATTTATTTACTTTCCGTTGATCCGTACAGGGTTACAAAATCCATATGGATATGGAAATAGTCATATTTTTGGGAATCAAGAAGCGAAACCCACACAGAGGTGTACAACAAACATGTGGTCCAGTACAATGTGTGAAGTTTTAACACAATACAAATTATTTAGTATAATAATGTATAATAAAGTAGAGGCATGTGTAAGAACATTTGAAGGTACTTACTAAACAGAAGATAGTTCACTGCGTTTTTGATAATGGTTTGAACCTTCATCTAGTTATATATATAAACAGATATATGATACAGATTGGTACATAAGGAAAACAAACATGCATGCCAAAATTTTCATTTGTCTATCCAAATCACATGTAAATATTTAACTTTTTTGAAGTTCAAAGTTTTCATCGAAGGAATAAAAGAAGTTTTCATGTAAAAATTTTTGTAAAACCACTTTAAATTTCTTGGGATTATCAAACTCGGTTTTTTTTATTGGAGAGGAGCGTATTAAACACCTAAATAGTACACTCCCTTTTGGTATTTAGCCACATTCACAGTACGATGGTGGAAGTTTGGATGTTGTCTGGTGTCAGTGTGATATATCTCAGAATTTACAAGGAATTGATTCGTATTTCTTATCATAAACAAAAGAAGGGAAAGAATGTATTGAGAAGGTAAAGGTAAAGTTTCCAAGTTAAAAAAACTATTTTCTGCATGAATCTCTACTTCTGCAACCTATCATGATTCTAATAATCTTCTTTTGCAGCCTGAAAATTTTTATACTGTCTGGGAAGTTCCCCCAGAACAGCAAACCATAGGTCATTACAGCGTGGAAGTAAGAATAGTAAATCATTTTCACAGTATTTATTGTTACATATGGTTTGACTGACCTCATAGCATAGCAAACTGAGCTTAATACATTCAGTGTGTGTTTTACAGGAAAGATTATTATTAATATATGGCACTAGAAATTTTGTTTCATTAGCTGTACTTATTTGTTTATCTTCATAGTTAATTTGTATTTCAGAGGTGCCTGTACCTTTATTATTAAACTGAATAAAATAAGTTTAAAAAAATCAAATTTGATTTGAACAACTTAATTAGTTATGTGTGACAATTTTAATATGGCAGGAGTGTGTGCAGTAGAAATTGTACATTGAAATGGATAATTGAATGGCTTCATCACACATTATTACTACTCATACTGTTATAATTAACACTTACTGCTCACACTGTTAGAACTGACAACATGATTTAACTGGCATGTAACTAACACAGTGTGACTACTAGAACAAGTGTAATTAACCCATTGTCAATAATGACACTGTCCCACTCTTAAGTTACACAATGGCCACAGATTCATTAGTAAGAAGCACATTGCTGATTTCAGGCTTCCGCTGCAAAGTAGCTGAGAACTGCACTGTTCTGGATTATTACACAGCAAGTAGTGGTAATTTCCTACCAACATTTTGGGACAACCTGTTGGTCCCATCCTCAGAGTTCTAGATCTTCTGTGTTATTACGTAGTGAATAGTGGTAATTTGTTACCTACGTTTTATGTTTCAGTTCCCATCCTTGGGGTCAAATATTTTAAACCTGAAGATGGGACCGATAGGTTGTCCCGAAACATTTTAAAGAAATTACCACTACTTGCTCCATAATAACCCAGAAGAGTGCAGTTCTCAAGAAGCACATTGTTACTACTGACATGTTGTCACTCTTAACACTCTCACTCCTTACAGGGTGAGCAACCTTCTCATATTGGTGCTTTGAAGTAAGAAGATAAACCTGTATGGTGTGATATGTGTATGTATGAAGCTTATTGTCAGGAATGAAAACCAAGATGTGAATGACCAGCATTGGATGTCAATTTGAGAAGCATTTTATTTTGAAGATAAAACTACCAGAGTGTAAGTTGATTGCACAGTGATTTCTTTCAATTTACAAGAGTGAAGTGAGTAGTAGAGGTGTAATACAGTGTGGAGTTGTGTGTTCGCATGTGTGTTACAGGCACTAGACTAAGCGTAGCTAGAAATCTAAAATGTTTTGAAACATGGAACTAGAGTGTAACTTCAGTGGAAGATTAAGGAATTTCCAAAAATAAAAATATTCTTGACAGTGTAGTTCCATGTTCCCAAACACAGATTCTGTGTGGTAACAACTTGTCAAACAGGTTAAAGTGGATGTTAGAGAAATACAGTTAATAAATCATCACTGCCTGACATATGGTTATCTAATGTAATCAGTAGGACAGTGGAAGAAATTTAACCTTGTGCATCAATTAGTTGTGGCCGTACAGTTGTTGGAATGATTTAATCTTTGTAACCAAAGTGTTACATTGGACTTAATCATATTAAAATCATGTCTGTGCAAGTTTCCGCTTGTCCGGACTGTGATTTCAACACTGTAGCATCAGTTGTATAAGCTATGGCAGAAATTAGAGGTATGTGTATATATGTCATTCACAAATGAGTAAAAATTTTGGAGCACAGAAATGACATCATAGTTTGTATGAAGTTAGGAAAGAGTGCAAGTGAAATGTGTGCAGTGCACAAAAGCCATACAAAAATCAAGAGTTTTCAATTGGCATAAATGGTGCAAAGGAGATCGACAGAATGTGGAAGATACTGAACACTGGACATCTGAAAATGCATATATAATATGATGAATATGTTGAAAATGTCCATTTTGTCATGTGGTCAGGCAAGGCCAAACAGTCATCGAGGCTTATTGTGTGGAAATACTAATCAAGTTAGGTGAAGTTATGCATTAAAAAAGGCTAAAATTTGCCCCAGTAATTGCTTTCTCCTTGATAACAATCAGCTCCCTGGCCCTGTTTGGCAGTTTGATGGAAACATATATACTGTTGGACTGGAACACCCATCTTATTTATGATAATTTGCTTACAATGACATCTAGCTCTTCACAGATTTAATCTACACCTTAAAGGGATGAAGATTTCAGTACACTGTAGGTGTTCAGCAAAATGTAATGGTAGTGCTGAAGGTATGCAGGTATAGTTCTAATAAAATCATGCAGGAAACATTATAGCCACATCTCATACTTATCCATGTCTTTCTGGTGACAAAATTATTTACTTGGCTACCAGATTTAAAAATTTGTTCAACCCAAGGAGTTGCCACTGTTTTGTTTTTTCAGTCATTTTTTGTGAGAAACAGTGGGTTGAAGTGATGGTTGTATGACATCACTCACACAGCACACATGACCCACAGGTACCATTCTGTTTCATATCAAATTTACTATCAGTTTCGTTATATTTGCAGGATAGATTAGATGTGGTGCAAGACTTGCAGTTACCGTTAACGTTTACTGTCCATCGTACATCTCATAGAAGATTAGTTTTCACTTCTACCACTAAACAGAGATATGTTGTGATGGATAATGGATCCAATATATTGTTTATGTCTGTATCTTCCTTGTAATGTTTTCACTCCTTGTTTAATTGCAGAATGTATCAGCAACTATTGATCTCAGAAAACAACTATGCGCTACTTAAGTCCTTGTAATTATTACTTTTTTTTAGTGTCCTGACTTCTAATGTGGCAACTAGGAAGCTACGATTGAAAATGCCATGACACACACCACAAGTTGTCAGCAAAAGATATATAACATGTTCATTTACTAACGCTTTGTGGATTTGTTCATGATTGCCATTAGAATGTGGTTCAATTTTAATTTCTATAAAAGTACCTTTGCCTGTAAGGGCATTTTCTGCATTGCATGATCAATGGGTTTGTTAACTTCTTCTTATAGTACACATATTTGTTTATTTACGTATCTTCTGATCCCTTGTTACAGGCAGATTACTGAAGGGTTCAGTATCTGTACTGTCCTTCATATTACCATATGGACTTAATGTCTTGCAGGGTCATCATCTTCAGAAGAAGTAAAGGCAGCAGCACAGTATAGGCAATGGCAGGGCGTGAACAAATGTTCACCTGTGAGACGTGTAAGCGTTCTTTTGGGTACAAGCATGTCCTGCAGAACCATGAACGAACTCACACTGGTGAGAAGCCATTCCACTGTGGGGTGTGTGAGAAGAAGTTTACTCGTGACCACCATCTCAAAATGCACATGCGGCTTCACTTGGGCCAGAAGCCCTATGAGTGCACCGAATGCGACCGCAAGTTCGTTCAGGTGGCCAACCTGCGACGACATCTCCGTGTGCACACTGGTGAGCGACCCTACCCTTGTGAACTCTGCAAGTCCAAATTTTCAGATTCAAATCAGCTCAAATCTCACATGTTAATTCACAAGGGTGAGAAACCTTTCAAATGTGTATGGTGTCAGCGAAAATTCAGACGACGGCAACAGTTGCTACATCACAAGTGTTCCAGCAAGAAGGATAAATAATTATAATTATAGTCAGTCACTAATGTGAAACTGGAAGCATTTTGTAAGTATTAACAAATTTGTGTCTGCTACCTGACTGCATTAAAATTTTAGCGTGTCTGGGGAAATGTCAAATTCAGTTGATGTCTCAGTCCACCTATGAGGAATAGAGGAGAAATTCTTGGTGACAGATACCCACTTACAAAACTTGATTTCTGTGTATTGCCATGCCTAAAATCTATTTACTTTTTTGATGTAGTACAGAACTAAAAGATACACTCATTTGTTTAATGAAAACTATTACACTTATTCTTTTCGTGAAGGGCAAATGTGTGTATAGTTATCTGCTTCTTAACCAGAAATGGAGGTACCAGTATTGTTGCTGGAATCACTGTCAGAAACTTCCCTGCCATATTTCATTGCGATGTGTTCTACTTTTTTTTTTTGTTATAGATTAACCAGTGGCCAGTAGAACTTCTGCTTTTTTAAAAGTGCAATAACACTCTTCCAGTCTGCCATGTTTATATTTCCAGTTCCACTTTGACCAACATTTTAATGAGATGCTAAATTTTTATAATGTTACAAATAGACTGTGTTACATTTAGGCCACAGTGGTATGGGGACCACCATACATTTTTATGGTTGAGTGCTCCAAAGATTCAATCTGTGACATGAGTTGAAAACAGACAAGTTGGATTGTTAAAATTTTGTCATTTTCTCATGATCTATTTAATCCCTATGAAGCCACTTTGTAATTTGAATGTTTTTAATGTGAAAGTCAGACCTTTATTACTTTGTATGCAGTGATAAGGAGCATTGTCCAGTACTATTAGACAGTGTTGAGGAAAACTGCAAAATTTCATTTACATAACCCACTTCAAAAAAATGCTTGAATTTTAGTTCATTGTGGTAATGCTGCTGTTTGTCTGTGCTTTAAAAATCTGTGCTCCTGAAACAAACCCCATTTATGAACCACTGTGAGCAGTTATCCACTACTAACTGCAATTGTTCTTCATAACACTATCTGTCTTACTATTGTACTGACACTGGTAACTGTAAATACTGAATGAATCCATGTTTCATTCATGTACATAGAAAATTTCATGTTGAAACCCAAGCCATCATAATTCTTCATTATTCTCCAATAGGCGACCCTTCATTCTGCATTACCATTCCTCTCCTTTGTAGGACCTCTTGTTCTTACAGTTTTTAAATTTAAAACAATACCATTTTCCTTCAAGACTTCTCAAAATGTTTCTCACCCCCAGAGAATGTACTTTCTTCTTTCAAGGTCAAAAATACATTTTTTCAATAGTGGGATATTTTCTTTGTGCTCTAAAAGTTGTGAATTGTGTAAGTACAAACAAATTAATGTCATCATATTTGATGGTATTAGAACTGTATATATGTATTTTACCATATGAGTTGTAATTCCTCTGTGCCGGTGCTTCCCTTATTGGCTTATTTCCCATGTTGCTTCTGATTTTCCTGTTACACCAGCAATACATTTTCTTTATTTTAAGTTGGAAATTCCAAATTTTGAATTGACTTGTGTAAAAAAACTATGATATGTGTAATATCACAGTCTTTACTGTGAATAATTTGCCTGACTTTATATATTGAATATTAGCATTATAAGGATTGGATAAAAATGGACTTTTTTTTTTTACTTTAGATGCCGGACTGCTGGCTAGAAGTCAGTATTCGGAAGGTCCTGTGACCGGCCACCTCGACACAGGTTTTTCTTGGTTTCCCACTGTCTAAAAGCAAATGCTGAGATGGTTCCCAAGATTCCAAGTTGCCACTACATGCTTCTCATGTAGCCCTCCAGACTTAAATTTAGTAATAACTAATTTAATATTTTGTATACAAGTAAAATAACCACTGCCAACAGGTGACAACCCAATTGCAGTTTATTATTATTATTAATTGTCAAGGAAAATTACAGCAGCATCCATTGTACAAGCAAGCATAGTACAAAATACTGGCCATATACCACCCAGTTTTGTGAATTTGTTCCCTCCTCCCTTTTTTTTTACTCTTAAAATAGTTGGAATGCTTGCCACATTTAAAAGTTAACATGGCAAGGTAGAAGAATACAGATTTCCTTCTACCAAACAATAGCCAGAAGGATGATATTTTGTGATACATTTCATTTGTGCGTTTATTCCGTGCCATGTTGCTTTCTGGCTGGGTGTGAAAAAAATGCACTTCCATTCTACGCCTCATTTTAGATAGGCATTTAATATTACTTGTCAGTATTTATTGCAGTGATCCTGTGACATGTTTGGTGTTTGTGGATGTCTTAGGCTTAAGAATTGTGACTGTCAGAGTAACTCATGCTGTAAACAAGTCTGAGATTTCGTGTTTAGTTCAAAGATGTTACCATTAATGGGCTGTGGTGTTCCTACTGTTCTGTGTGTGACAAACAATTGATAATTTATGAAAGAAGTGTTCAATATTGTATGTTTACAGTGATTTTTTTGACCTTCCCTGTATGATGGTTTATTTTCACCATATTCTTAATTGTTGTCTGTTTGGCTTTCTTTGAATATTGTTCTTTCAAAACACATTTTTCATAGGTATAGAAAGGAGTGCTATCGAAACAAGTGGCAATGAAGATATTGTATATACATTTGGTAAGTTATGTCCCACATCTTGACCTTATAAAAGTGAGGTATGGTAAGGGATTCCCAGGCCCCCTGTATCTTGGTTGTAAGTGTTCGCTGTTTTTAGCTGTGTCAGTTATGGTGCAAGGAAGAAAGAGACATAACAGCAAGACTTGTTAAGGCTTTGGAAATTCCAGTTTTGAAGTGTTTGTTAGCTTCTTCAGTGGACACAGTGATACCTCAACTGTGAGTTATTTAAAACTTGACAAGAAAATGTCAGCACTTATGAGGCATAAAGAACCAGTGTTAATGCATAAAACTGTTGCATTGCAGAATGTACTTATTCTGGGTAATAGAACCATTTGTCTATCATGCCCTTATTTTAGTTGTAGTAACATTTTTAAAATTGAGCTGAAAGGAATTAACGTAATCATTGATGTTTGATGCATCTAGGCCTTCAAAGAATTGCTAGCCTTACTTGTATGCTTCAAAGTCCTTATAGCTTAACTTTTATAGTTTTGTGTTGTATACATCATTATTATTGGCACATACTCATCCAGTTGATCATATTGGTTCAGTTGCTGGCATGTATTAGGGATGTGTGCTTGATTTGAATCTTGGCTTTGGCAATGTCCTAACTGAAGTTCCCCCTCCCCATGTCTGTCCAGGGAAGTATGAGGATGGTTTGTTAAATTTCATTTTGTGTGCTTCCTTCCACTTTCTTTCCAATTCAGTGTTCACTCTCATAGTGCCATTCATCTCTTTTTGTAGATTACTGCAGTGTTATTAACTGAAATATATGTAAATTAATAAATCAAATTTATAGCACATTCCATTTTTGTTTGGGAATAGTTATTCTCAGTTTTAATATCTGCTTTAAGAAATTACAAGGTCAGACAAAGTTCTCAGGATGCTACCTTGAACGTATTTAATTACTTGTATGTTGATAGCTCGGTTGCCTTTAAAGTAGTCTGCTTACTCAGAATTACGCTTTGTGAGTTGCTGTTGCCACTGCCAAGAATATTGCTGGAACCCATCAGCAGAATGGTTGTTGCATATCCACAAGTGATAATCTTTGGTCCTTCAAAATGGTCTACAGTTTTGGGAATAGCCAGAAGTAGCAAAGGGCCCAGTCTGGATAATATGGTAGATGGCCCAATTTTGTTATCAGTTTTTGGCCAGAGCAAGTGTATCATCAGTAGGCACATTGTCATAATGCAAGATCAAGTAATAGGCCATGCTGATGTGTTCCCTGACTTCACTTAACCTCCCCAGTATGCCAAAGGAACAATGTAGACTTGTTTGACCTTGTTCAAGATGGTAAAATTGACCAGCAGTGGTGTAGCTGGGTTTTTTTGGTGCCTGGGGCACACAAGCACAATAGCCAACAGCAAAAATTATGAACTTATAAAAAAAGTGTCATTTATTAAATATACATATATTTGGCTCAGTAATTTAAAATTTGTTGAGTACAGAAAATCATTCTTTTTTCATGTAAAATGTTAATTTTGTTGCCCTTTCGATTATGCTGCCCAGGGGGATCTGAATCACCCCCCCCCCCCCACCCCAAACACACAACACACCCCTTGGGAACAAGAGCACCTGTGACCAAAAAAAAAAAAAAACATT
>Ga0123352_10002229_pt1 | contig 26854 bp, 13 predicted proteins | sample TergutLab28metaG_FD_89700 | JGI IMG/M metagenome (GOLD analysis project Ga0123352, IMG submission 89700) | Labiotermes labralis P1 segment gut microbial communities from Petit-Saut dam, French Guiana - Lab288 P1 | ecosystem: Host-associated > Arthropoda: Insects > Digestive system > Gut ... | reverse complement strand
GTATTACACATTACATACTTACGTGTACTGACATAGTATAGGGTATTACACATTACATACTTACGTGTACTGACATAGTATAGGGTATTACACATTACATACTTACGTGTGCTGACATAGTATGGGGTATTACACATTACATACTTACGTGTACTGACATAGTATAGGGTATTACACATTACATACTTACGTGTGCTGACATAGTCTAGGGTATTACACATTCCAGATTCTAAACCTAACGACAGATACCATCTTACTTCCACACAATCATAACCAAGAATATATTTTCGGGAGCTTCTCAACTAATTTAAATTTTGTTATTTTACTAACAGCATTTTAGCAATTTTCTTTTCTGTAGGATTTAAATTCCAATCCCATGACACTGACTCATGTGACTAAGAGATAATTTACATTTAAAAAAAAGGGGGGGGGTTGCCTGAAGATGACCGTTCAACGGTTGAAAAATGTAGCCTTGTAAGGATGAACATATTACTACCTAAGATTAATAAAACGTTGTAGAGACGGAAACTCTTACATTTCCTCTTAGCCAATATGACTGAATATTAAGACCCATGAACAGAACCGCTGTGCAAAACTATACAAAATTTCCGTCTCTTTGCGAGGTAATTAACATTGAATCGTCCAAGTATTCGCACAAATTCAGTGACGTCTCTGTTTCTCAAGTGGCCACGAAGCCTTATCTCCTACAGTTCAATTAACTCACACAACATAATGAAACTCCACACCACATTAAACACCTGATACCACTGCGTATTACGTTGACCAAATAAGTCGTTACACGAGAAAATTGGGGCAAAAGCTTCCTCTGCACTGAGATCATTTTGCTGGATCATGGTTTGCACTTATCGCTGTTAATTATGAAATTGCAAGCACCGGATGCCATCCGGCAGCTCTGCAAGACACTAAAGTAATCTTACTGCTCGTACCAAATGTCTAATTCATTGGCTGAAATACTATGTTGTTACTTCTGTTTAATCTTGTAATTATGTGTTTTTACTGTCATGTTATGCATTCTTATTGTTATGTTTATGTATTCTTATTGTTATCTATGTTCCGTTCTGGGCATTCTGTTTCATTCTGCTGTTCTGTGTAGTGTTTGTGTGTAAATGTGTGCTGTACTACTGCCACCGGGTGTTAAAACCCAATTTCAGTTAACAAATATATCAAATAAAGGAAAACACAGAAGTTTTATTATTCGTTGGCAACAAAGTTGATCTGAAAGTGACTGAGAGAGAAACTAAGTACAGCCTTGATTTCAAACGTCCGCCGTGTTCTGAGTGTTGTAATCTTTCCTTTGGGTGGTTCCCCGGCGTCTGAATTTTATGTGCCGACGTTTCGGAACACTCTGTCTGTTCCATCTTCATAGGCGGTGTAAGGCGTCTGAATTTTGTGCCGACGTTTCGGAACACTCTGTCTGTTCCATCTTCATAGGAGGTGTAAGCAAGAAGAAATTCTTCCTACTTACACCACCTATGAAGACGGAACAGACAGTGTTCCAAAACGTCGGCATATTTTAGTAAAGCGGGAAGAACTTTTTCCTGCTTACACTACCTGTGAAGATGGAACAGTGTTCCGAAAAGTCGGCACAAAAATTCAGACGTCGGGGAATTACGTAAAAGAAAGAATATAACTAAGTACATGTTTATGGCCTGTTAACAGAAGGAAGGACAAAACCACAGCATACAGGTACGAAATAAATCCTTTTAATATGTGGCCAATTCAAATCAATGCTGCAAGCATGAAGAAATTAAGAGCAGAAAGAACTCAAGAGTCTGATGATATCAGCAACGAACAAGATGCAGCAAAATTTGTTTTATTGATTCTCTTAAGATTGCTCTACATGTTTCGGGCGACAGTTCCGCCCATCTTCAGGAGCACTTTGATTGTATATACAGCTTTTTGGAACAATGTGCCGACTCTGCTTTCTGCTGCCGACAGGTGACACAGTTGTCACCGGCTGGCAACACAGAGCAGAGTCGGTACATTGTTTCAAAAAGCTGTACATACAGTCAAAGTGTTCCTGAAGATGGGCGAAACTGTCGCCCGAAACACGTAGAGCAAGCTTAAAAGAATCAATAAAACAAAATTTTCCTGCATCTTGTTGGTTGCTGATATCACTGTACTAGTGCTGCACGGTCACGCAAACGTCAAACTCAGAGTCTGCCAGGTCCGATTCGGTCCAGAAACTTTCTTCCCCCAATATCTAAAACCAGAGTGAACTATTACTTAGGTCGTAATTTTTACGGGTGTGAAACACGGTCTCTCACATTAAGTGTGTTCCAGAACGGATTTCAAGAACGATATAGAGCCCAAGCCGGACTAAATAACAGGTTACTAGAAAAAAATTTAAAAATAAGGAGTTTGTTCACTTTTTGTTTTTTTTTTGGGGGGGGGGGGGGGGGCGGGGGGTTGGCTAGGGGGTTGTTCATTCCAACGGTTAGAGAGCATATTTAGTATCTTAAGTAACACATGGATAGTTTGTTACGAAATTTAAGTGTAAAATTAGGAAGAGATTATATATGCAAACTCACAACTGGGAAGGAGAGTTTTAGTGGAGCTGTAATGATAATAGAGTTGCAGTAATTAGCATTCCCACATTCAGAATTCTGTCAACGTTACACATTCCCACATGGCAAATTTTGTAAATAAATTTGCAAGTGTCAGACAGGAAGCCACTGATAACGTCTTAACGGATTAAATCTAGAATTCCAGTATACGTCAATTACAGTCTTTCTGGGATGTTCACCGTGATACTGACCAGTGTCTGGTGGCTGCAGAAGTGAGGAAGAATTGGCGCTAAGTACCGCAGTAACGCAGCCTTTGATGTCTAGAAGTTTAATATTCGTGCCAACCACGTGGACTTTAAACAACAATAACAGACTGGAATGTCAAATAGGTTTGCAGCTCTGGAAAATTTGACCAAGACGTGTACAGCAATATGTTACTCGATATTATCAGGGAGAATATCATAATTTAGGACAAAAAATTTGAAGTGCTGTAAACTATGGTTTGAGGTCGAAAGCTCAAAATTACTAGATAAAAGAGAGTAGCCTAAATTTCAGTGGTTACAAAATAAGAGTCACTGTTATTGGAGATGTTTTGAAAAATGCATAATATTAAAGGATGAAATGTTTCAGGGACCTGTGTTTCTAAATAATTAATTATCTTGGGACAAAGAGTAAGGAGCAGAAACCAGGAATTTATACAGAAGCATGCATGATTTTGGGATGGGCTACTAATCCTGAATCAACTTAGCGAGAAATGGGCATGGCGATTCTCACAAACGTTTGCAAAAAATTACTTCTGTCGGCTACTGAATGTACATGGAATTACTGGTGTTAGACAGGCTGAAGTGGGTACATAGAGTGGAAACCGTATATCCCGAACTAGTGGCTTTGATGCAGCGATGGTTATTAAAGATTTAATGTTGTAAGTTCCAGGTACTTACCAAGATCCAGCAAGATTGATTCAGTGAAAGTAGGAAATATAGTAGCCTGACACCCAAAAATATTAATTGTAGTGTTCCCCTCATATGCATGCATCATAAAGGATGAAAAAAAAGTGGACAAATTGTAATATTTTTAATTAACAACTGTGTATTTTTTTCCAACGTGTTGTGACTTTTTATAAGTTCATCTGCAGGGATAGTTGTTTACAAATGGAACATGTCAAGTACCAAAGTGTACAGCTGTAAGTTTAAAATGTACGTTCACACATGATTTGCTAGTTCTCACTTATGTTCTCTCTTTAACGCTAGTTTAAGATTCTTATAAAAAAAGCCAATGAGATGCACTATTTCTCAAGTTTATTTTGAAAAAGAACTCTAAATGTCTCGGACAGATCTACTTTCCATCATCAGGAGTCTCAACACTATATACACAGCAACAGGTACTTGTCAAGTTAGTTATGTTGACTGTCTGCTAGCGAAGTCATCCTGACCTCACTAGCATAACAAATACCCATTGCTGTGTGTACAGTGTTGAGACTCCTGATGATGGACAGTATATCTGTCCGAAATATGTAGAGTTATTTATCAAAATAAATTTGAGAAATAGTGCATCTCGTTGGCATTCATTATAAGAATATATCACGATGTACGGTCCTCTGAATGTCAAAAGCAAGTTTCAGACTTAATATATTTTAACGTTTTACAAATTTGATACCGTTTGGATTTGGAATTAACGACAGCTAAAACATACCATTGAAAACAGCATAAGCAACATGTTATATCCGTATATACACGTTCTTAAATTGAAATACATTGAATGGCTAGCTACTTTAAACTTAGCGATGTAAATTCTGGTTCTTTGCATCTATGGTTAATAAAGACGTCTACCTGAAGATGGCGTTATGAACGGCAGAAAGATGTTGGAGAGGAAATTAATAGTTTAAATTCATACAAACAGTCGTTGATTTTAAAATCACGCCTACGCTGTTAGTCATTTGTGATTTACGAACTGGTTCTAGTTGAAATGAAAAATTACCTTAACAATGGGATGGACCAACACCTATTTACAGTACATGTGACAAAACAGACTGCAACAATCATCCAGCATTATGACTGTTGTCATTTATGCACTATTTTTTTCCAATACTCTTCCCACAAGGTAAATTCCACATACTTAAAAATTAATGGGAATTTCATTCACGAATTTCGATGCTACAATTTTCACTGGTGATTACATATTCTGTATTGCTCAGGTACTGCAAAAAAATGTCGGAGTACAAGCGAGTGAAATCCCATCAGGAGGGAAGCACTGCACACTTTTCATTAGATTAGTTAAACACATGGAATTATTTTGGCTAATGAAGTATACGTAAATGAAACCGTGCAATGGGCTTTCTGCGAAGTGCGTAATATAACATGCTGCATAGTTACGTCCTCATGCATTGTATTACTGTTTTGTCGTAATCATTTTATTGATGTGTATTGCCATATGTTAATTGCAGCTCTAGAGTTTGTTACGCAGGTCAAGGGAAATAGTTCTAAGAACTCTGTACGCTCATGCCTGCCGCGGAATCAGAGCGGCCAGTGGTACTTGGTTAAGCACATAGGTGACCACCGATCGCTGGACCAGTCATTGGACAGTGAAACCTTTGTACTCTACTTCAAACCTTACGCTGCATTACGCAGACTCTCGATCTAGCAGTCACTGGGGCAAGACGTCCCAAGATCATCTGGCGTGTCTGGCGGTAGCAGTGGTGCATAATTACTCTCCTCTATCTTGTAACTACTAATTATTAGTAAAGGCTATCATCTGAAGTCTATGAAAGTTACACTGCATAGCCATCACACACCCTCACTCCTTATAAGCAACGAAGTTGGATCCACGCCCTGACCGGACAACATCTGAGATACGTCCTTTAGAGTAGTTTCTGTGGTGGATACAACAAACAAGCGGTCTAAGCAATCTTCGTGAACAGGAATCTTTAAAATCATCCGATCTTAAAAGTGTAGTGTTTGGAAAATTTTTATAAAAATCATGTAACATCAGCTTTCATGAAAGTCATTTCAAAGATCCTAGAGCTCTCTGAACATGCACGCGCGCGCGCGCACGCCCTGAAACAAAGCAGTGTTTCAGGTGGTGTTCCGCGAGCATCGAAAACAAGTACAAAATTCCGAAGAAGGAGAGGGAGGAGGAGGAGGAGGAGGAAGAGAAGAAGAAGAAGAAGACGAAGTAGAAGAAGAGGAAGGGGGGGAGGAGGAGGAGAACACTATGCTGTTGCACAAACCGACTTGGACAGCGAACTATACGCTGTAAGGACAGCACTTGGTGCATTTCCCGGAACCCCTATCAGGCAAATAGCTCAACTGCGATCGCATTACGGAAGTTTTTATCAGTCAAGCATTATTAATGGTGAAGTTTTCCCGTTTCAGGCAGATGTGACCCAGAGGGTGGGCAGAGGTATAGCTCTACTCTTCCATGACCGTGGCACTAGAAGGGGGTGAGTGGTCAGCAGCACGCCCCGGGCGCACATTACCCCCGGGAAAGAAGCGGTACCCATTTTACAGGAGGCTGGGTGGGCCCCAGGGTCGGTCTGGGCGGACGGAAAATCTCGTCCCCACCGGGATTCGATCCCGGACCGTCCAGCCCGTAGTCAGGCGCTACACCGACTGAGCTACCCGGCCCACAAGCATTATTAATAGACAGGCAAAATTAGAGCGGAAGTTTCCGTTCTTCAAGGTCGTAGTGCAGCCCATCGTTTCCAGACAATGGGGTTATCTCATCTTCAGCGGTAGAAATGTCTATTCCATGGACGTTTCGACCTCTGATTATGAAGCTTATAGGCTGTCTCAGAAACATCAGCCAGAGACGCGGCACCATATCCGCGAATAACGGATACCCCAACTGCACCGCTGCAAAGGCCAAGAAACTCGCGACATTATTAGATCTGCCTTGACGTTTCCACGACGGTGTGGTTGAGGATTCTTCCTCCGGGACACGAAGACACAGTACTTGGTAAGTGGTTCCCGACGTTTCGAAAGAAACAAGTGCTTTCGTCTTCAAGCTCCTATGGCCCATGGAATTTCGAAGGGACCTTCGAAGCGCCGATAATTACCCACTGACGCGCCGTAATATCTCAGAAAAAAAAAGTTCGCAATATTAGATATAGTTACACGTTGTTTTGTTTTTTTTAGCATTCCTTAATGATGATAATCCACGTTGTAAAAAAGGAATAATAAGTCCTATGTACATAGCAACAGTAGCTATATAGACATTTAATTATTTTCATTCTGTTTACACTTCTTTAACAGTACCTAGTTCATTCATCAACAAATGCGCCATTTATTAACTCGGTTAAAAGTTTCAAATTTGCATTAAAATACACAATAATATCGCTTGTACATGTTTCGGTCTTTGATGGCCATCATCAGGGAGCTTTATCTTTTAAGACCGAAACATGTAGGAGCGATATTATTGTGTATTTTAATGCAAATTTGAAACTTTTAACCGAGTTAATAAATAGTGCATTTATTGGTGAGTGAACTATGTAGATTTCAAAATGCACGGCGCAAAAAAAAATTCTTCAACAATAGTATTACCATACCTCGCTGTAATACATCATCACCACAAAGTTCACGCAGAAAGTCAAACACATCAGGTTACGACTCAGTGTTGTTTCCACGTTCCACGAATCTCAACAAGTTACGGTACGTGCCTGATGAACCGGGCGCGCTGTTCGCACCTTTTTAAGGTAAGCTGCAATGTGATGCGTCCGGCTGACGCCCTGAAACCAACCTTGACAAGCGACGCTGTCAGAACAGCTTTCCGACGCCTGTCAATATTTCTAAAATGCTATGAGGGGCTTCAGTCGGGGAACAAATAAAAATGAAAAAATCGGCGGTCTAGAGCACTTTTCAGAATAGCGTCCAGCTTGTTCAGAGAAAATTAAATTTATCGCTTACCTACATTCGTTAAAGGGAAACACAAGGTACAGAAAAGTAATCCAAATTTAAGCAGTTCTATTTTGGATTGTTTATGGATACGGTTTCACGCTGGGCGGTACACCTCGTCTGCTGCAGTGCGCCCTCAGCTGAGGGAGTCTCTGATGTGTTGGCAGGGCAACGCTTCTTGTCCTAATTCTTGTACTGAACTTTCCCAGATCAGACATACTACGAAAACCGTGTTACAAATGAATACTGCATCGCATCCAGGACAAACACATTCTGCGCAATGTGACGCGGTTCTAATTCTTACGAGCTTCCTATTTCACCGCGGCCTATTGCATTCATATGTACATATAAATGTACACAAAGAGAGAGCGGGCAGTGAGGGATTACTCTTCCACCACACAATTGGTTGGTGGTTTAGTAATAAAGCGTACATAAACGACAAGACAAAGTGCTTGTATCTTTTCGCCTTTTTTATTTCTGGAACTACCTACCGGATTTAGAAAAAAAAAATTGTTAGAATCTGCCCGACTGCTCGTCTACAGTTTAATTCGAACCCCACTGTAGGTAAAATATTAATTATACATTTATCACAGTTCCCAAAAAAAATCGTGTATCTTATAAATAAAGTCACTATTCACATGTACGTTGAGATTTTCCTCTAAATCACGCAGCCTCCAGACCAAGACGTACCCGTGCGTGAAATTCTCAGTGCATGAAGTTATAATACTGGTTTTCATTACAACCACACTGTATGGTGCTTTGGCAAAGAGCCTTTTACACGCGTAAGCAAAATTGCGAAAAGCGACCATTAGTATCGTCATATCTGTCTGCCCTTCCGTTGGTCTGTCCGCATGGAACAACTTTGTTCCCAATGGAGAGATTTTCATGAAATTTGACATCCGAGTTTTTTTAAAATATGTCGAGAAAATTCACGTTCCATTAACATCTGACAAGCATAACCGGTACCTTATATGAAAAGCGATATACACTTTTGATTACATCTCGCTCAGTTCTTCTTAGAATGAGAAAAGTTTCAGTCACCATACACCAAGCATATATTTGGATAACGCGCATGAGTAAGGCTTTATAAACTCCACCACGGACCTTCCACAACCATGCAAGAAAGGCACAAGACTTAATAGCTGGGAGAACTACTACATAGAAAAATGCCAGGCGAAGGGGCAACTTTTGGAGGAACACTGCACCCAAGAGGTCAGCGCCCTTTATAGGTTAGCGCATGCGTATGCACCCTCTAACGGAGCCTCCAGACCCGGCAGTACAGCCCACCACGCCAATACATACACGTACGTGGGAAGTGTGACATAAACAGCTCTGCGTTGAAGGTGGACGCGAAATTTAGCGATGTGTGTGTGACAAGATACACACATTCTATTGTTTTTGATCTGTGGTGTTGTCTGCCCTGCTGATGGTGGTGGCCGACACCGAAACATGTCGGAATTTAGCTTGACTGTATAAGTAAGTGCAAAGTGCTAGACCAACTTGTAGACAGTAAACTGATACACATGCACGGTAAAAACAACAGAGTGAAATCTGTTTCAGACAACAGTTGTAGCGAAAATATTTTATGTTCAATTACTTTTCGAAAATCATGCCGTTTATGAGATAATGTGGAAAAATATTGAGCATGCCTGACAGACCACAGATAACAATATGGCCCATGCTGGATACCTAAGGCTACAAACACATACTCAAAATATGTAATAAATATTGCTTTTCCACAGTAACAGTGGTTGCACGAACGCGCCTCAATGCTGCGTTATACATTGCGTTGTTTTACTTCCGTAGGCCTACCACTTCTTCGGCTCAATTAGTACAGTGTCTACGCTACGGACGGAACAATGGGCAGTAGGTTTTCGATCACCAGCAGAGGCACATATTCTATCCCTGTACAAAGCATCCAGACTGAATCTGAGTCCTAGTGGGGACCAGGGTCTGTTTTGTCTGGGAGTACAGCGACCAGGTCACGAAGCTGACCATTCAACACCATCTATCGCAGAGTATAAGAATGCATGGAGCTACAGGCTACCTCCAATCAGCCATATAGCTTCAATGAGTGATTCTTAATCACACTGTATAATTTTACTTCCCTTACTTTAGCTCCCGTTGTAAACACTTTACCTTTACTGAAGTACAAGAAAAATACATTATGTCGCCATACACTGCCATATCACTGCTCATTAGGTCTAAATTTCCAGCATAAAATCTGCAGTACATACATTTTCAGGCCACTGGGTATGTGACTTCGAAAATACGTAGCATGACAGGTGAATGCAGAAATTCTTGATTTTTTATGTCGATATTAGAGCAAAGGTGAATACTGAAATCAGTGTTTGGGTACAGGTAAAATAACATGTGATCAGCAATGAGGGCACAGAGTGGGTGGTGTTACAGCTCTAAATATAATTAACTTTTTGGCGCCGGAATTGTTTTTTTTAATTTTAGCACACCTGTATATAAAATGTGAATAATACAGGGACCAAATATGTTAGAATTATGAAACAAACTGCATTTTGAAGACAAAAAAACGGAGAGTATATACCATATTTAAAATATTCAGTACCTATATTTGTTGAATAAATATATAAAATGCAACTTTAGAGGTTAGCGGTGCAGTACGACCACTATAGTTGACATTAGGCGTCAAAAGGTTAAACTTGACACGAGTTGGAGTTAGTGTTTTGTTTCCCGCTCGGCCGCTTTACTGTCGAAGAAATATTTGCGGTATTCATTGAACAGAAGGCTTGATGGACCACCACAGCCGGTCTGTACGTTTTCGAAAAAGCGAAACCTTTGCCCTCTGCTCGGATGTCATGCTGTAGCACAGTCACTAAATCGACTGGGTTAACCCGGCCATCAGTAACTGAGTTACAGTTAACAACCGGAATCCGTCGCGAACGTATTATTAGTGAAATTAAAAGGCTTTGAGCACGGTAGACATGACTACAACTACTCAGAAGAAAAAAAACAGAAATTACTGCAGTTGGCCCCTATTCGATGCTTTCAGCAAGAACTAGCTCCAACTAAGTTTCTGTTAGAGTAGTTCTCGAAAAGACAATGTTATTACAGAAAGATAGCCGACGTTTTTTGTTCGGATTTTATTATGTCTACTAATACACATTTGTTACAAATTAAGAAAAAACTGCTTTTTTCCATTATATTTTACTTTTTTTGTACGGAAAGTTAAAAGAAGGTCTACATACTGAAATAATCTAAAATAGAGACTTAAAAAAAATGGATGTTATGAAAGACAAGAAGCAGAAATAAAATAAACGTAATAGGAAGCGAAATGTACAAATATCGCCAGCAAGCGTAATCTGCAATGAAGTTCTCAGACTAATTCCCATTTGAATACTATACACGAATTGTTTGTGCCACCTTGTATTACATATTCTTTTATTCTTCTTGCTCAAACATAAATTCGACACACGATGCTTTATACAGCGGCATATAATGTAGGCTTGGCTACCAGTTCAGACCAGACAGCGTTGCAAGGTGCCCTTTCCTTCTGCCACATGAGCTACGGGCGTGGATTTTTCTTTTGTGTCATACTGTAATAACTAGCACATCTTCCTTAGTTCCCAATTTGTGCAACTCACTACCACTTCTATTTAAACGTGAAGCACTTCTAACCAGTTTCACCTGGTGCATGTGAGTCATCAGACATTTATTTCAAGAGCTCTTTCTGCTTTGTTGAAATCGCAGTCTATCAAATTTTTTTCAGTTTTCCTTCCATATGACAGCTGATGCTTCTAAATTTCAAGCAATTTACTTCGTCGTTGGTCCCTTTTAGAATTCCACATTTCGCACTGATTATACTGTTCCATTAAGAGCAGTAATTTTGGGCAATGTATACAGGATGATTTATCGCCATTTCTTACCTGTCACTGGGCGCTTGAGAGACTTTCCTTCTTGTATTTCATTTGCAACCTCTTCGAGGATTTCTTCGCATTGCAAGATCGTAATTATCCCCCGAAATAAGAAAAAGCTGACAGGCAAACTTTGGGATTAGCAGTGAAGTTCGCGCTCTTTATGTAATACATATACATGTAGAAACTTTAATGGAGTTTTTGATTCCTCAACCATGAGATCAAATTATAAGCTAAGAAAACTACCCCGTCACTAAGTATTTATTTCCAGCTACAGTAGACAGAAGTGGCATACAAGACATTATTTATTATCGAACTATCCGAGTCTTTATTAGGCAAGGATCGCCTATAATTAAAGAGTATTTATATTCCTTACGCATAATTCCATTTCAGGCACGTGTGTGTTGTTAAGCAAGTGCAGATTCCATGTTCAGTAGCATGCACATCCACCCAATGCACCGCACGCCAGGGCACTTAAAAATTATCATTATAGCCATCCAAGTCCCGTAAAAAATATTAATATATTCTTTAATATTTTTCGTTTATTTTACAATTAATTATATAACAAAAGAGAAATTCACTTGGAGTAATTAAACATTTTATTACCCAAATAATGGGCAAATAAGTAATTTGTGGATACAATTAAAATTATAAAATATTTAAAAGTGCTCCAACATGTTTCGAACCACAGAGGCACCATCATCAGGGAGCCTTGTATAGTGCTTGGCTAAAATTACAAAATGGTTCTATCGTGTCCGTTGATAAGGACGTGGTCGGTGTTATGGCAGCATATTCTGACTGTAATTAAATAAAATAAGTGCGGTCTGTTTTAGAAACAAATTAACAACCAAACAACATGAAATGGAAAGAAAACAGATATAATAGAAGCATAACATACGACTTACCCGTTGTGCACGCACAACGGATAAGTCCCGTGTTATACGTGAAACCAGTCCAGTTAGTTTAAAACTGTTATGTGTACAGTGTGTTCATATAAACACTACACATCACAATTCTAAGTCAACGGGACCACATTCGCACATAAGGATTCGAGAAATACAGCAAATGTCTGAAAGCGGAAATATATGTTGTACATCTTTTTATATATAAGAATTATGATAACTGAACACACAATATGATAACTGAACACACAATATAATAACTGAACACACAATGTGATAACTGAACATACAATATAACTGAACACACACTATGATAACCGAACACACAATGTGATAACTGAACACACACTATGATAACTGAACACACATTATGATAACTGAACACAAAATGTGATAACTGAACACACAATATGATAACTGAACACACACTCATCAATATATTAATCCTTCCTGCTTTAATCTACATTTACATTATTCACATAAAACGCACTGCTGTGCCTTATAAGTGAATTGGCTAAAAATTCCAGCGAAGACATACACTAGTGTTTTCATGCATGTCTCCTATTATACTTGGTTCTCCCTGATGATCGCTTCCATGAGCCGAAAGAATTAGGACAAAATAATGTAGAAATCGTAATAAAACAATCACACTGTCTCCAAGTGCATTTCGTTGAACTTCTGCATATTATGTATATCTGTTTAAGATTATTAGTTAAATTCTAAATTTGCTGCTAAGTTTGTGGAAACGACTCTCCCTGAAGAGCACAGACTTACACTTTCTTGCCGACAAAGGTGACCTAAGCAGAATAAGAGGGTAAATACAGGTTAAAGTCAGAAACGTCAGTTGTATTTGCTATTACTTACAGACTTATGTTATACAATTTGTCAATGACAATAAGTACTTAGTCATAACAACCTTAAATAGCAAAAGGCCTTACTAAAAATGACCGATGATTCGTTCACCATAACGAAAACATTGTATGCTCTATTAGGAAGGAGATCGTGTATAATAAATTTCGAAGCCTGTTGAAAGGTCCCACTCTATATATTTTAAGATGCTTTGCCAGGATTCTGTTGGAGTGGTCGAAACCACGTTGTTAGTTGGGATGAGCTACTACGTGGAATAAGATATCCGTGAAATCTTAACAGGAATTTTTTAGTGGAGGTGAATAATTAGGAGTGAGGAGATGTAACAAATAACAAATTCTAAAACAAATGAAAGAGTATTAGCTTTTCTTAGGATTTCCTTTCCTACCTGGTCCATGGTCCAAAGATTCCTAACGAGTGTCAAAAATATGCAGTGTTACAAAATTCACTGAGAACCGGAAATGCAGGCCAACGTTCCTAATAAGCCAAACATGTATAATTTGATCCTATAAACTGGTCCCATTTTACCGTTACGGTCACTCAATCAATAACAAGATCGAAAGGAAATGTCGCATAGGTTAAAGAACAGGTCCAAAAATTTGTTTAGAAAACTTTAAGAGAACAGACCACTTGAGAATCATATATAGATGAAATGACAAAATTAAAATGGGCTTCGTATAATTACGATGTTCATTTGTAACCTTAAATAAAATTAAGCTGAATAAAGTTCAATGGATGGCTTTCCTAAATACAGTGAAGAAATTTAACCCTCCACTAACACAGACATCTCGTCATATTGTGAGTTGCTGTCAGACGGTGAACTATACGGATCGTCGGTTGAATGGTTAGTTTGTTAAAACCATCTGCAAAATGTACCTTAACCCTTATCCTGCTAACGTGGAGAATATGGTGAGCACCTAAAAATGCCAGCAAATGGTAGATGGGATTTAATTCCGCATTTAAAGGGTTAATACATCTACCACAATGCGGTGAAGCTTCGAGAGCTGGCAACCCCGTCGAGGGAAAGGTTTTGGTCGCCCCGCGCAAGCCCCTGAGCATGGTTCGCTTCCCGAATGGAAGCCACAACCTCATTTGTGACTGCGGTCGAGCTACAACCTGATGGAACGATGAGACTAAATGAAAGGAAGTTCTATAGTTTCCATAGGTTTACAGTCTGCCTGCAAATCAGTCGATAAAACAATTGGTAATGAAACGAATGCACGTGTGATGGAGCAACTATTGAGGTATGAAGAAAAACCGTAAAGTTGGACAATGTGTATAGCCGCTCGTCAACTACAGCTACTGAACACAGCGAGAAGCGAAATTACTCAGTTTTCGTCTAATTACACTCGTTGGCCATTATACGATACGTCTATTGAAGAAACCTGAAACGACAATTTCACTGAATATGCATGTTCCGTAACCTCCAGATGTGTTAGCTATGAATCGTCTGAAGAGTAGGTGCCTCTCACTACTGGGTATTGATAGTACTGTATCTTGTGGCCAAATTTGTAAATTCAACAACTGTGGCTGTTACATAACAGCACAGCAAGCTTTAAGCTTACATATATTATACATGTGCCTCACACATACACACACACGCACGCACGCACGCACACAATCGGTCATGTTCGTTATTTGTTTACATTCTCTGAACCGTACATCGTGATACACATTTGTGTGAAAGAACAACGAGATGCACACTTATTCTGAATAACTGATTTCAATTAAAGTACCCTCGACAAGTTTCGAACAAATAATTGTTCATCATCAGGAGGTCTGCACAAGCAGCTTGCAGTATTTTATCATGCTGAAATTAAATTACAGCTGTATGAGTTGTTTAGATATAAACTATTGAGTTCACATAATGTCATTAAGTAAAGTAAGTAAAGTTAACCGTGTAACAGACCACGAAGGTCCGGGGTGGGGTGTTTGAGGTATAGCTCTACTCTTTCTTTAACCTCGGCGCTAGATGGGGATGCCTGGTCAACGTCACGCTTCGGCCGCTTTACCCTCGAGAAAGTGACCCGGTACCCGTTGCATAGGTGGCTGGGTGAGCCCCAGGGCCAGTCTGGACGGGTGCGGAAAATCTCGCACCTACCGAGATTTTGTATTGCGATTTAGGTTTGTAAAATGTTATATTAAAAATTCTTATAAAATACTACATTAAAAATATTTCAGAAAATGCAACAGTGTCTTATAAGGTAGCAAAATGTTGTACCTACTATCTCCGTACTAGTATCCACATAAGACTGCCTTACATGGCGGTGTTTATGGAATATTTTCAATCCGCCTCGTCCATAACAAGCCAAGCAAAGGTGTGTAGACTTCCGGGTTCCTACTATCCTCCCCGTGAAATTATCTTAGTAATGCTCACATGCAGCCTCAATGCACGCTGTTACGAATTAATTAATCAATTAACCATGAGCCTACAGCAATACCATTTGTACAGCGCAATCCACGGGAGTAATGAGAGTGCGAAAAGTGATGTGTTCTAACCGCAGCAACGAAAAACCTACCCCTGTGAATTTAGAAGGGGCGGTGCGCTGTCGTTATATGGTTAAGTATACATTAACAGCGGGCTGTGTGTTCGGTATTCAAATCCCATCAATGGTAATATACACCAATTTCTCTCTACCATCACATCCAAACCTGCTATGAGGTCCGCCCATCCTCTCACTGACAGCAATATTAGTCTCTTACATTGGAGGGGGGGGGGATCAGAACATAACACCAACCGCCCTCTCGTGAAGTGTTTAAGGATTAAAAAAAATAATAATTACACCATCTTTTAGAGAACGAGTCCACATAAAGGGTGTCCGTGACATTTTGTGTTTGGTTAGAATCGGACAAAAATATCAGACGCTTTACATAAAAACTGCTTGACTGATAAAGTGCGTGAATGACAGCGAAGATAATAACGTGCAACAATATTACGTTATATGTTAATTTCTACGAGTAATCTTGTCAAATAACACGCGAATTCGCACAGTTACGAAAACATACTATTGGCGGCGTAATGTTCGTCCGTCTGCCCGTCCGCAGGGAAAGCACGGATTTTTATACTTTATGCTGGTAGGTTTGTCTATTATCTCTCGAGAAATCCAAGTTTGGTTAAAATGTGACAAAAGTAACGGACACTTTGTGTGAAGGCCACTGTATATATATGGCTACTTCGGCTTCTAACTTTATGATGTTTGCTGTCGATAACAGTCGACAATAATCGATAATAAACTGGCTTATTTCCTCATGCGATTTACGTGGTTTGAAGTCAGCAGTTACAAAGTATTCAGACGGGGTAAAAATATAACTTTATATACGACAGGAAAATTTGACAAAATAGTCGTAGACATGTAAATAGGTCCTACAAACAGATATGAAGTTATAACAGATGGTAATAATAGTAACCGTAACCTATAAACTGTAAAGAAGCTTGAAGCAAAGTGAACTAAATGTCATGATCACCCGAGAAGGGTCCAGAAGGCAAGGACTCGCCACGCATCAGTGTGAAGTTAACCGTATGCGTGCGTTTGGTGTCTTGTGTAGCATGTGCGAGCAGCCTCGTACCAATGACGAGAACACATAACAGCATATACTCCGGACTGAAGAAGTCCGTTTCTAGTCACAGAGATATTCGTCTTAGAGAGGATATGTCTTACATATGTTGTGAGTGTGTACATAATAAGCCACAGTAGCAACGCAAAGTCAGAACCTACTTGCATTCGGATTCTGTTATTATTCTGCCCTACGGAGATTTTCACAGGTTGATAAAAAAAACTCAAATTAATGATAATGATTAGCACTGAATTTCTGCAAAGTGCTTAGTCTTCTTTTTTTTTTTTTTACTTAAATTGGTCAAAGTGAAGGCTATTATTGAAGAAGGTAAAATCAATAATTATGCAGTTTACTCTTTTTCACTAATGGTACTCGTTCCTCTGAAATTAAATTCATTACAATTATACTTTCATTCTTTCTTAAATTAAAGTTTAAATTTGATTTAAAGATATTCCCTATGAAACGTGTTCATTTATTTGTAGTCTACCTTCATACCTAACTCACAACCCTCAACGGTACGTCACTAACAGCCATGAAATATAAATATAAATATGCATCACCCTGCTAACACGTCATTATTTTATTCCGTTCCGTTCTACAAATTTATCATGACACAGGCTGCATACACTTTGAATGTCTTTGCCACATAATCTTTCAACACTTCATAATGGTATAATGCAGCTTCTCTTGTTGGTAGGACGGCAGCCATGTTGGTATTAATGATTATAATGCAATATAAAAGGGTGTAAGAGTCAGCAGCGTGCCGACACACACATGTTTCACAAAAATCCTTCAATTTTTTATGAAGCCATTAGGAGGAAAAACAAACTGACATAAACTAAATTACAATATAAGCGTATTTTTTTTTTGTTTATAAAAATGGAAAGTAAGCCAACAAACAATAACGTATTCCTATGCATCGGAAAACGAACACTGAACTAGAGGATGGCCGACCAGACAAACATGAATATGGTGACCCCATCCTCTTCTGAAGGGAACTTGCCCTACTTTCCTCACAGATGTCGTGTCTTCATATTTTATGAAGTTTGGACGTTACATTAGCTTTGACCTTAGGCCTATATCACGTTGCATGCATCTTGGGTTAGATTGTTATTGCCACCATATCACGTGTTGGACCAAGGCAATTTCACTCACCCATATTCACGTATGCCAGGAACATAACCGCCACCTTTATTACTTACCTGAAACAAAATAAAAGAGCCAGGAATTACTAAAATTATTGCATTCGGCTCTGATCATAGCCTTAATCGCTGGAAGGCGCTTTAATTCGGCCAACCATTAAGAATAACAATTAAGATGACAATGAGAAACATACAATAATAATAAGTTAGGGAAATAATTTGTTACTGTTGAGCTAAAAGCTGTAAACATTACAAAAATTATATATATATATATATATTGTTGCTGTTCATCTCGGTTGCGTGGGGGGTGGGGGGCAGCTCAGGTTCGGCGAGATGTTGTCTTACCTTCAATGGGAATATCGCATGGAGGAACCCCAGCGCCAGCATTCACTTCACCGATGCGTCTCCAAAGAAATACGTTTCACCGATTTTTGGTGATTTATTTCAGTTAATGAGGTAATGTCATTAATTCAATACGCTGTGCTGACAGTCACAGCAGAGCGCGGCAACTGAAAGCCATCACTCCAGTACTATATTTCGTTACTTAACTTCTAATTCAAACGTGAGATATCTGATTACTAATTTCGAAATTCACAATTTTTTCTGTACGCCTATGGAATATGATAAAAACTTGGCGATTCCTTCTTGTATTAATACCTTAATTTCGACTATAAATTTTGTGTTGTCGAGATATGAATTTTGTAAAAATGATCACACAGCGCGTCCTTCTGACTCCGGTGTACGAAAACGAGTCCTTATGGCATCCGAGCTCGCGTCCTCATGCTGCTCTACAAAGAAATCATTCCTCCAAATGCTGAAATATTCTCACTGGCCGTAACGTGAATTATGCCGAACACAGTAGGCCGAATTTAACTTTTTTAAAATTACGACTAACTTGCTAAACCAAGCTGCGCGGCGAAAGGCTGTAATCTGAATTCAGCAGCCACAAGCTTGCAAGAAACAAACCTCTTGGGGTGGGTTACTACGTCACTTTCCCTAGGATGATTTATGACAGTAAGAAGGCTCTAGTATGGGATCTCACGGACATACACCATGACATGTCCCTTCGATTTGAAGCGATATGCTGCCACCCTTGCTCCAAAACAAACTTCTGTCTCTAAATTTCCAAAGCCAAACATTGTAATCATTTACCCTGGTTTGTATACCAAAATAAATAATTAAATCTCGTAATCGACATGTTCAGGGTTCGAACCCGAGCTGCCGGTTAAAATATTGACCAAACCACTTTCAAAAAAATAATTCTGTACTATGGTTTCTGGCTTTCGTGAAATAGCATAAACTAAGAAATTGATCGGACGAAAAGAAAATAATAAAAAAAGTCTATTTTAATACAGAAGCAGAAAATCTGAGAATGAAGTACATACCTTGCAGTTAGTAAAATTGAAAATGTGATGATTGGTTCGGTATGTAGACACAAGAAATCCAGAGAAAGGATATTGGGACATACCATCATACAATATCTTGGAAATATGGGCTGCGAGAACGGTAGGTGTAAGAAAGTCACTCAGTACGGTCCAGTGGTGGACTGCAACATTCGTGGTTCCAGTAAGAGATACTTTTGTTACGTCAGATTGTGAGAACTACGTTCTTCTGGGTTGTTACATAGCGAGAAGTGTTAATTCCTGACCGACGTTTCAGGACAACCTATCGGTCCCATCTTCAAGGATCCCTTTAAGATGGGACTGACCCTTGAAGATGAGGCCGACAGGTTGTCCCGAAACGTCGGTAAGGAATTAACACTACCGGCTGCGTAATAACCCAGAATAATGCAGTTCTCATTTAATTCGCAGAGGAAGCCTGAAATCACGCAAGTCAGATTGTGGTTTTCCGAGTACAAACCAAGTAGTTTCGTGGAGAGATTACAAAGCTTGAGAGTAATCTGCTGCCTGCAACTTCAAAGTGCATGGCGGTGGCAGGTTCTTCCGAAACGTTAGTAACGTACTAAATTAGAAGTCGTCACAACCCACAAGTCCACAATCTTAATTACAATCGCTTGAAAGACTGCAAATTTAATTCCAAGCTGTCGACAAAAGAAACTACCACCACAGACGCAGCAATACAGTGTAAATACACCCACACAGCTCTGTGAAGTACTCGTCTCTCCCACCCACTCATTCAAAAAAACAAATAATCCAAAAGAAAATACAACTTTCTCTCCTTAGAAACTACATAAACACAAGCAAATATTACAATTAAGTGTTGTTTAAAGATGGTTTCAATTGCACAGGTTATACAGCGTGGAAGGAGATGCAAACATCACCACAATTTGCGACTAGGCAGTAGTTTGGAAAGAGGTGGTCGCGATTTATGTCAAGGTAACATCTCTGCGGAAGCACGAAGGGGGCCCGAAAACCACGAAATGCTCAGTGAATGCATACGGTATTGTAATGAGTGCAGGTCTCTCTCCTGGAGAGAAGTCCGGGACATTAGAGCTACAGAAACGACTATGGTCGGAGTAGGCTGTGTGGTAATATATGACCTACGTAATGAAGAGGCCGGTGATATAAAAATATTTATTATTATTATTATTAAACAGTTGATAGTCCCGTAATAAATACATAATAGATCAAACTCCAAAGCAGCGAAGACGAGAGATTTTATAAATTTTAGAATTTAGGGGCAGAACTAATTTTAACATTTGACTTGGTATTAAAGAAGTTTGTTGTAACTAAATGTTGTAAAATATTTATTAACAGGTTTGTCACACGAAAATGAAAATTTAATAATTTTTTGTATCAATATGATTGTGTAATTTATAATTACTGTTGCTGTCTGTTGAAAAGATAATAGTAAGATACGATTATTTTATGAAGTCTTTCTTTATGACAAGTAACGTACAATACAGTTGAAAGTTGTAAAAGAAAATGTAAACAAATACCAGAAGTCTGAAAATAAATAAAGTCGACAGTACACCTAATAAACGGAAAATGGATAAAGAAACATACAGGCTGTTAATAAGAAAATTTAGAAATTCTAAGGCGAAATAATTTTAGCCTTTGAAATACCATGAATGTATTCATAGTTAAATACTGCGATAGATTCCTAAATCGGTGTAATAAAGAAGGGGTTAGAAGAACCTGGATTTCCATACTACTGCATTTAATTTAGTATTTTCGTGATAAATATAACATATGTAATATATGTAATGTATGAATAAATTAAGTGATCAATGTCAATACATTATGTTTTTTATAATACAAATTAAAGGCAATACGCGTAACTGCTGTAGAGTAAGTAACAAATAAATCACTGCACTTGGGAGATTTAGGATGTCCTAGCAGCGTTACTGATGTCGGCAACACAGTAGGGCATCATCCCACTGCAGCGGTTGGCAGAGAACTGCAGGAGGACAATGAAGTTAGTATTCAAGGTTTATAAAGAGGCTGCTGTGTTGTGTGGCAGATAACGCACATCCGTTTCTTACGACGACTTCCAGAACTGATAGGATTTGATTGCGATAATGTACTGAGTTGAGGATGTTTGGGAAAGAGAGCCTCTTCCTTATTCAGTAGATACTTTTGTTACATTCAACGTGAGTCGGCTTTATGTGTATAGTTTGTGTTCCTGTCACAACGGCATGGCGCTTCCTCAGCTGGCAGATCGAAGAGACTGTCTCCAGGTTTGGATGGTACCCGCAGATGTACTAAATAAGAAGTTTCGGACAGGACACAAGGGGTGGTCTTCAAGCTCTGGGGTTGAGCAAGGAGCTAAATGCTCCTCACCTTAAAATCAATACAATATGAAAGTTTACAAAGCCTCGGATTTAGAGAGCTCATTGGAATGACGTAAGCAAAAGATAATGGACATGAGACTTGGAAGTTGGAATGTGAGGATTTTGTATGGGTCCGGGTCCACGTACACTGTTGTTGCAACAGAATTAGCGAAATATAGCTTATATTTGTTGGCAGTACAGGTCAGATAGGACAGTGGAGGAATGAAAGAGTAGAGGAATACACGTTTTTATGCAAAAGGATATGAAAATCATGAATTAAGGACAGCATTTTTGTACATGAAACATCTACAAGAGCAGTTAAGACAGAGAGGTGTGTTAGTGATAGGATGCCATACATCTTACAGTGCTAAGAGATTACTGGTATACTATTACGGGTTTGAATACGTATGTCATACATAATAGTAACAGCAATAGGTCAAAGATAGGTTCTATAAAAAAAAAGCAGGTATTTAATCAGTTACATAAGTGTGATATGAGAATTCTTTGAGGAGATTTCAATGCAAAATTAGTGAGAGAAGATATTTTCAAACGGACAGTTTGGTATTACACGAAAGCAATAACGATAATGATGATTAAGTAACAAAATTTACCACGTCCAGAACCCCATTTTTAAGAACAATGTGTTGCCACAACGAAACACTCGAAAATTCAGCCGGAGCGACTAATAAAGAGATGGATAACATTTGATTGTTAGGAGATCTCATTCAATAAGCTTGATGTTCGATATTTCAGGGAGGGAGGGCTATCTGTGCTACTGATCACTACCTTGTGGTTGAAAAAGCTAGGGAGAGACTGTTAGTACCTAAAGAGTAACACAGACCTTTGATGTGGAGAGATCAATCACACAAAGCTAAACGAAGTTAAGTTTAGGGAACCGTTTCAACTTAAACTGCTAAAGAGGTTTCTAGATTTGGAGAACTTAGACGACAACGAGGACACAAACAGGACTAGAGAAAATATCTGAAAGAATATCAAAATCACAGTTCAGAAGAGTCTGAGTCATTATGAACGGTAACAGCATTAACTATGGTTTGGTAAAGAAAGTTAAAATTTGTAAGTCAAAGGAAGCAGGTTAATTTGCAGTGACGACAGGATACAAGCCAAGGCACTAGACATAAAGGTAACTTAAACAAGTTAAGACGTGAAAGTAGAAGATATTTAAGCAAAAAAAAGAGAGTATATTTAAAAAATAAAACTAATGAACTTGAAAGAAAAGAGTAAGAATGGGAATATTAGAGGCCCGTACAAGCACAAAAATGAATGTAAAGGTTACTGGCCTATAACAAACTTAGTAATCAACGAGAAGGACAATCTGTTTGCAGACTCCAATAGTGACTGAAAAAAGTTGAAAAAAATGCTTGTCTGCGTCATTGAATGTACATGGTGTTAACGATGCTAGGCAGACCGAAATACGTACAGCTGAGAAACAATTGCCTGAACCCAGTGCTCCGAGATTGTGACGGTTATCGAAAAGTTGAAAAGACATAAATCACCGGGTACTGATTAAATTCCAGCAAAATTCTTTCAAGGAAGAAGTACAATAATATGTTTTGAGATCCATACGCTGATTACATCAACACGTGATTTGAAAAGAAAGAACTGCCTCAGCTTCAATTTATCAACCAACGAATGCACATATAATTTCACATAAAACACTTTTAAAATACTTCAAAACACTCCGACATGTTTCGATCTTGTCAGATCATCATCAGGGAGCTTAGTTCCTAGCTGAAGTTATAGTATTCACAATTCTGATGGTGATCTGACAAGATCGAAACATGTCGGAGTGTTTTAAAGTGTTTTAAAAGTGTTTTATGTGAAATTATATGTGCATTCGTTTGTTGATAAATTGAATTGATTCTACAAAAATACACTGTGCTACAATAAGATTTATAGTTAATGCCCAACTGCCTCAACATTGGAACGAATCAGTCAGGTTGGCTAATTATAAGATAGGTGATAAAACAGAGTGTACTAATTATGGAGGCGTTTCACGGGTATAAATTACATTAAAACTCTTATGCGTAAAAACAAGTATTGGGATGATCCTTGCGAATTTCGACGTAACAGATCAACTACTGATCACATAATCTGCATTCACACTTGAGTAAAAATAGCAATACAATGGGGCAGTGCGTCAGCTATTTATACAATTAAAGAACGCCTACGGTCAATTGGGGTGGAGGTTTTTTTTTTATATTTTCACTGAGATGAGTATCCCAATGAAAATAGTTAAGTTGCAAAATGTGTTTAAATGAAACCTATAGTAAAGTCGGAATGGCAAATATTTTTTCCACACATTTCTAATTCAGAATCCTGTAAAAGAACATGTCTTTAGAATATGCCACTAAGAAGGTTCAGGAAAATCAGGAGGAACGGAAATTGAATGGTACACAACACATTTTTGTCATGACGATGATGATGATGATGATGTTAATTCATTAGGTCAAACTGGATATTATATACAGAAAAACAAATAATCTTGTTAATTCGTTAGTTATAAAATTGTTCTCTTCGTGCATTATGACGTGTCGCGAACAGAAAACCGGAAAAATTACGTAATAATTATACGTATTTAATTACTTCAAAGTGAGCAAATTTCAAATATCGAGCAACGACACTAACAAATCAAATTTTCGTTCATTAGGAAATGAAGATCAGACTGAACTTAGGTAATTCCTACTACCATCCGACTCAAAATCTTTTTGTCTTCACTTTTCCTATCCAAAAATATACAGATGTGTATGTACAGAACTATAACGTTGTCTGCTGTTTTGTGTGGGTGTGATTCTTGTCCATCACGGGCTGAGAGTTCTCGAGAATGTGGTGTTGAGGCAGATGATTCAAGGAAGTACCACGGAACTGGGAGGAATTATATAATGAGCAACTTTATACCATGAACCGCTCAGCAAATATTACCCGAGCTATTAAAATCAAGAAGAAAGAAATGAAAGCGTGTACGAAAGGGAGAGACGAGGAATACGTGCAGGCTATTGATGGCGAAACCTGAGGGAAGGAGTCCTGTGAGAAGACCTAGCATATGTAGGAGAATAACATGAAAATGAATATTAAGTGGTTACATGGAAGGGTATGGAATGGACCGATCTGGCTCAGGATACGAGCAAACGGCGGGGTCTTATGAACACTGTACTTACCCATATTGTTCCAAAAATTGCGGGTGATTTCCTTACTAGATAGGAAATTATTAGCTTCTCATGAAGAAATATTAGCCATAGGGTCAGCTGATCGGGTATGTACAATATTAGAAATTTCATGGCTGACCTGACTCTTGTTTATTACATAGATATAACGCGGCTTGTTTTAGGTTCTTGTCCGCCACACTAGTGCTGCATAGAGCCGATGGTAAGGAGAAGATGAATAAAGAATTGGAAAGGATTTGGAAGGAAGCGGTAGTGGACTAATCGCGTTAGTCTTCCACAGTGTTTCTGGAGTGACAACGGACGACATTAAGACTTCTCCAACAGGTCAGCCGGTGTTGATAAAGTCTTCTCATATATGATGATATGTCGACTAGTGAATGGTTAGAGATGTTTCGGAGGAGCTTGCTGCTTCCATCTTCAGAGTCCATACACACACCATGTTACGTTAAAGTCATATCAATATTACGCTATCACTCACGCCTTGTTGTCCCAAGAGACTTCATCCAAATAGGTTTCCCGTCTAGGGACTTGAATGTACTTCTCGACTTCTCAGTAGTGCCAGAGGATAAATCCTGCTATTCTCATAGTTTGTTATCATATGGTGCTTCTGCGCAATCGGTAACAACAACCAGATACTAATTCGTTAACTTCCAGCACCTTGAGGAAAGGACAACTGGATAAATCAACATACATGGCATCTTGAGAAGTGTTGAAAGATTAATGTATTTGCACTTCAAGTGCTTTCAGATACATCTGTTTCTCATCACTCCTGACACTGCGTACAGCAAGCTTTTCTGAAGGACCAAGGAGCAGATACTAAGCAGAAACGAGTTGATAGTAACTATGCTACGGATTTACAAAAAGAAATGTACGGATTTAAATGTTGTGATATTGGCCTACATAGTTCACTTACATGTGTCGCCACTATCATCAGGCTCTAAAGGCTATCAATGAAAGAGTACTTACTCCAACTTTGCCAATCATCATCATAATATTCGCATATTTAGATCTGCCTAACCCCTGCAGCTGATGCACAGAATTAAGGATTTTCATGAAATTTTATATTTGAGTACTTTTCTCAAATCGACAGAGAAAATTCAATTTTGTCAAAATCTGACAAGTAAAGCAGGGTACTTTATATTAAGACCTATATCCCTGTCACCATGGCATGGCGCGTCCTCAGGTTGCGCATAGAGGAACGGCCTCCGATAAGGAGGGTAGCTGCGAATATATTGAATAAGCAGTCGTGGACAGCCGACGAGGGGTGGTCCTCCAGCTTGGGGGTTGGGCGAGGTGCTAACAACCCTTCCCTGTAAAACACGTATGTTAAGAAACAGTTACAGGCGGGACGCTTGCTCTAGAGACAAAACAATCCGGAGGTAAACTACTCCCCCACTCGGATCTCCGGGGCGGAGTGTTTCCAGGGGAAGCATCGCGCAGCAGTCAAAGAGGGATGAAAATAGGGACTTGGAATGTTAGGAGTCTGTATAGGGCAGGGTCACTTAAGGCGGCAGCGAGGGAATTAGTGAGGTATAAATTAGATGTAGTGGGTGTACAGGAGGTCAGGTGGGACAAAGGGGGCACAGTAAGGGCAGGGGATTGTGATTTTTTCTACGGGAAAGGAAATGAAAATCATCAATTGGAAACAGGTTTTTTTGTACACCGTAGAATAGTATCAGCAATGAAGAGAGCAGAGTTTGTTAGCGATAGGTTGTCATATATAGTGCTGAGAGATCGCTGGCGTAATATCATTGTTGTAAATGAGCATGCACCAAGTGAGGAAAAAAGTTATGAGGCAAAAGATAGTTTTTATGAGGAATTAGAGCAGGTGTTCGATCACTTCCCAAAATATCATGTGAAAATGTTACTAGGAGATTTTAATGCAAAAGTGGGGAGAGAGAATATTTTCAAGCCAACAACTGGACAGGAGAGACTCCATCAGGATAGTAATGATAATGGGGTTAGACTAGTTAACTTCGCCACATCACAAAATTTGGTGGTTAAGAGCACGATGTTCCCTCACCGGAACATTCATAAATACACCTGGATCTCCGCTGATGGTAAGACTCACAACCAGATTGACCATGTATTGATAGATAGGAGATGGCATTCGAGTGTACCGGATGTGCGAAGTTTTAGGGGAGCTGACTGTGATACAGATCACTATCT
>Ga0123352_10002228_pt1 | contig 26856 bp, 8 predicted proteins | sample TergutLab28metaG_FD_89700 | JGI IMG/M metagenome (GOLD analysis project Ga0123352, IMG submission 89700) | Labiotermes labralis P1 segment gut microbial communities from Petit-Saut dam, French Guiana - Lab288 P1 | ecosystem: Host-associated > Arthropoda: Insects > Digestive system > Gut ... | reverse complement strand
CAAGAAGCCCCCACTTTTCTCTGGCCATTATCTCTGTAACCGTTCAACTTTGGATATAGGTGTTTTGGGTTATATCGGTATACTTTAACATAAGGAACACCCTCCCGAAGTCTGGCACATTCCACCTGGGACACCCTGTATATGTATGTATGTGTGTATGTATGTAAGTATGTATGTATGTATGTATATGTGTATGTATGTATTATGTGTGTTTGTATATATACACACACACACACACACACACAGATCTATAACTGATGTGCGGTGTGAAACAGACCAGTTTTAGATGTAAATTGTTATTTTTCATGAATTTGAAGTGCAGTGTGATAAGAGGCTATTTATTGTGGGAAACTATATAAAGAAAATATGCCATGAATTGTTGTCGTACAAAATCTATAATTCATTTTCCCGATGTTCAGTTTCCTTCGAAATAAACAATTTTTCGATTGGTGAACAAATGGCGAAGAGGTTCATTGTTAAAAGTGACGAAGGAACGAACAATGCGTGTTCTTTCAGAAGAAGCATTAGTCGATGTCGGGCCGGGATTAGCAGAACCGTCATGGAAATTTTTAAGATGGTTACTCCAGGAAACGGGCGTTTCAGTGTCAGTGCCATGGGTACAAGCAGCCCAAAATATGCTTCTCATGAAGCGATAGAGAAATACTGCTATTTATATACTAGGGGTGTTGACTGTGTTTCGAAAGTACGGTTTTGTAACTGGTTCTGTGAAGCAATGTGTTGTGGCAATGCAGATCTCTTGGTAAATAGTTTACAGACGAAGCATGGTTTTACTTAAATGGCCAAGCAGATATTCAAAACAACTTATACTGGTCAGCAGGTAATCGGTGGCTACCAAACAAGACCTAAAGTTTAAGGTATGGCGTGCTGTCGGTACGACATGCTCAATCTCCAATTACGAAAATAAATTTAAAAACATACACTGGACTTTTTTAAAAAAATATGGACTCCTTTGGAATAAGAGTGCAGCACTCCTATACAACCAATAATTCGATGTACCGCCTTACGCAACACTTTGAGAACCGAATCGTTAGTTGCCCTACGCCGTTTGCTTGTACACTCGATCTGACGCCACGCAAACTGATGTGTGGGAATTTCGAACCATACCCAAAGAACGAACTTAGAAACTGATCAGATTCGCAATAACAACAATTTATACACAAGAGCTTTAACCAGTTTATAATAATTTATTCACAAGCTACCAAAAATTCCTGAGATTTGGAGGTCATACAAACGCCTGCTTTAACATACCATAAGCGAAGTTAATATTACACATGTTTTAATGTAGATTGCAGGAGTGGGTTTCACTTTTAGGTGTATATATATATATATATATATTCCCAACAGGAGAAGCGTAAAATTACATTTTCTGCGTAATTAATAGCTAAATTGAAATTATGTGTGTAGGCACTAAGTTAATTGAAACGTGAATTATATAATTGATTTACGGAAAACTGCTTGTATTAGGTCAGTGTTCAGCATCTTGCCTTTGTATGCAGTTAGGAAGGACGAATGAATGCCAGTAAATGTGAAAACTAAAAATAAATAACAGAACGCCCACATGTGCTCTGCGCTTCCCACAGAATCACCATTACATGAACCCACCTACAGAGAATACCTCGTTTCCCCTTTCTGCAACCCCGTGCCCTATATCCACATGAAGTGTTTCGAAAAGAGATCAAAGTGGACACACGGTATGCAAAATGTAGCTACATCCACAGCTTTAAAAACTTACCTTACATTCTATGAGGACGAACGAAGCAAGACTGCACAGGGCACAATGCCTTCCAAATTTTTATCAGATTATCTTCACTAGTAGTCAAAATAATTCAGGCGGGTATTCTTTCTTGTATTCGAGAAAGTCTTCTTTCGAATCTCGGAAGAGGATTGTACGTACTGAGTGAGAAATATCGTGGCATTCCTCGCGTCACTTCAGAACATCTCTAGAATTAAAAAAAAACCAATAATCCGTAGGGAATTTTACAGGTTTTCAAGCATGCTTTTATTTAGGGAAATTCTTCTTCTTCTTCTTTTTCTTCTTCTTATAAAAGCACTACAACCTGTATAATGTTCTGGCTTGCTCAACTACTTTCTTCCAACTGTCTCCATTCTGTTCTACTTTCTTCCAATTGCTTACGTTCATGCTCTTTATATTTTCCAAAACGTCATCTTCCCAACGTGTTTTAGGTCTTCCAATTGGTCTTTTAGACATGGGTTTCCATCTCTTGATCTTCTGCACATTATTATCTTCGGCCATGTTTTCAACATGGCCTAGCCAGTTTAGTCTTTGTTTTTTAATAAACACGATTATATTTTATTCTTTTAATATTTAGTTGGTTTCTTGATTTTTTAAGAGAAAACATGCATTATAATAACTGACATGGAGAACCCACGCATATATTTGTATAAGGCGGATGAAGTAAGTGAATATTGTAGGGTGTTGTAACGAGAGTAACTTTGTAACTTTTACATTTTACTTTGCAAGGTTTCTTAGGATAGTGAAATCTGTGAAGTTATAATCAGCTGAAAGCGTGGTTAGAATATGTGAAAGAAATAAGGCATAATACAGTTGCTGGAAGACACCCAATCACACCCAATCGCCCACCCGCAATACTGAATAAGGTAAAGGGCCCAGAGAGTTCCAGGAACTTGGGGTTCCCAGATTTCGTGACAACAGCACAGGATGGTGGTAAGGTTGTTAACCTTATGCACCGGCCGCCTTTACCCCCAGGAAATGCTCCTGGTACTCATTTCTGTTAGAGGCTGAGTCGACCCCAGGGCCATAGTGCGATCGGAGGGATTTCATGTCAATGAAAAATCCATTGACGCCAGCTGGGATCGAAGCAATGACCTTCTAATTTGTAGCACAGCACCTTAACCACAGTGCTACCGCGGTCCCCACTGAATAAGGTACAGAATGATAATATTAATATGGATTTCAGAGGAGTATATTGTTACGATGAGAGGTGAAAGGCGCCACATCAGGATTGTTTCTAGTGGCGGACCTGCATACTAACGACGCTGAAAATTGGTATCTGTTAACTATCTGTGTTAGCAAATTAGCCACTTTTATGAAGAAGATACGTCGAAGCTACAATCTCAATGACCGGAAAGTAGGCTGTAGATGATGTTAAAACGGATCTTAGAAGAAAAAGAAGTGCTAGGTTGGCTGAATTTGGGTCGTGTGCTAAATTCTGACGGTACTGCTTTTGAACTTCCTGATTGTATTACCTAATATACATACTTAACGGGACTGTCCGCAGTATAGACTATATAAAGCAGAATTATGTAATAATGATGAACTGGGAAGGGCGAGGTATATATCGGCTGTGATCTAGTTTGAAGTACCATATCGCCATTTGTGCGGAGGGACTGAGGAAAACCACGGTAAACCTGAATAAGTGGCCCAACCGAGGTTCGAACTTGACAATTTCTTCATACAAGTCAGCAATGTAACCGCTTGAGCCAACTTGCTGGGTGGCTGCATTGTCGGGCAGGTAGCTGGATAGTAACATCCAGTCACATGTCATTGCAGTAGGGTCGGGAGGACGGACAGGCAGTAGTTTAAGCTTCCTGTCATGCTTTCAAAATATCCATTGATAAAGCCGAGCTGCAGGTGGTGGTATACGGACATAGGGCATGGCAGCTTGCAATATGGGACTCTCGGCAGACTGAGGCTTGTAGAGTGTTACTCCCTGCTATCCCACTGAGGTTTTCGCATTACTTATGCAACGCAACTGACTGCCTGACTGATCGAGAGAGCATCCCGTCTGAGGGAGAGATGGGCTGAATATGTGGCTGGCTGTACAGGTGACGGAGTGGCTGGGAATCCGGCTGGCTGTTTAGCTGACGGAATGGCTGGATATGTGGCTGGCTGTACGGCTAAAGGAGTGGCTGGATATGTGGCTGGCTGTTTAGCCGACGGAATGACTGGATATGTGGCTGGCTGTACGGCTGACGGATTGGCTGGATATGTGGCTGGTTGTATGGCTGACGGAGTGGATGGGTATCTGGTTGGCTGTTTAGCTGAAGGAATGGCTGGATATGTGGCTGTCTGTGCGGCTGACGGAGTGGGTGGGTATCCGGCTGGCTGTATAGCTGACGGGAGTTCAGGATTGTGCGTGAGACTGGCGGGACGTCTGTTAGATGTCCTGGATGATGGGATTGCGGATGATTTGAATGACAGTGTGACTGGATGTCTGGGGTCTGACTGGTATCTGCATCTGTGACGGAGTAGCTGGATGTAAGGCTGGATTTGTGTCTGGCTGGATGTGTGGGTAGCAGGTTGACTTGCCGAAATTCTGACTGACGAAGTGGAGGGATACGCGACAAACTGTCTGGATGATAGGGTGGAAGGACATGTAAGTGCTTGGATAACTGCGAAATGTCTGTATGATGGAAAGGCTATCTGAAAATTTGGCTTGTTATCTGAGCCCAAACGCTGGCACTGATTCTTCATACTGAGCCGTACGAAGTTGGCATTCTTCGAACACCTTCCACCCTTAAATCTTCGTGTCATTCAGAGACGGCTGTAAAAGATTTTCAAGTTTTTCCTCTGACTCCTACGGGCGATGTCAGTATGTTAGCAGCCCTAAAAGTCAAATAATGTTGACCAGCCTACAGTTAACTTACCTGCCATATATTTCGACATTATGTAACGAGAACAATAGCAATTTTAATATCATCGTTACCCACATTAAAGAATGTAGGACGTCATGTGCCACGTGGTCAATGTTGCTAAATATAATAACAACGCAGAATGCCCGTTCACAGTGGAATCTAGAAGATCCCATCATCGGTGCGATTGTCTGTTTGAAGGCGATCTGCCCTTTTTCACCTTCGGGTTAAATGGCCGGTCGTAGAGGTACAGAGACGTACGGCCGGTCAGCTGAAGGCGCACTTGATGTGGAATAATCGTTTGTAATGGTGCCACATCGATTTTGTATTACTCAAAATAGCATTACACCCGAGCGGAAATTAATAACCACCCTCTGACCAGCACAAACTCGGCAGGTTGTCTTGATTTATGAAACGACACTTTGTCAATTCCATAGCTAGTCGATTCGAGCTGTTTCAATCATCCTGCACGCGGCGGTCGAGGGTTTAGCTCACCTGTCTCACGTTGCGAATGTGGCAGTCGGCCCTCAGACTGGTAACCCTGACTGAGGCGTTGTGTGCATTTCCTTAGTCCTAAGGCCAGTGCCGGGGTGTCAACACAAATCGGGCTACTACCACGTAACATTTTATTTTCTACCTAATCACTATTGATTTCATCTGTATAATTAAAATTAATTTCGCATTTATTCTCTGACTCAGCTATCAAACAGCTAATTAGAAAAAGGAGCACAAATACAACGTAAAGGAGAAGAAAACTGTTACAGTTAATTAAATTTAATGTAGTTTCGAGGTGAAGCGAAAAGCAATATAAAATTTTATGTATAGTTACAATGAATAAATTAAAATAGGAGATAGGATATCTTACCACCACCACTACTACTACTACTACTACTACTACTAATAATAATAATAATACCGATCCTGATAGCCGTGCGGTTTAAGACGTAGTTCTGCCGGGAATTAAATGTTGGAACCGCGGGTTCGAATGCCACGGAGGGCATGGATGTTTGTCTGTTGTACGTGTTGTGTGTTGCGTAGGTGGTGGTCTTCGCGACGAGCTGATCTGCCTTTCAGAAGGGTCCGACCGGTAGCGTGTGTGTCAAATTGTGTGTGATATAGAAACCTCAAAAATGGGGCTGCCTAGGCCCGAAGGGTGGTTCTTACGCCACAAAAATAATAGTAATTTAATAATAATGGGCTGGTGAACGGTGCTTGGTTTGTGGTTGAGTGATTGAATCATAACTCGGTTATTTTGTGTCGTTGACGATAACATCAGATGGTGGGCCTTGTTACGTTTTTCATTAAAGAGCCTGTCGTTTCGAAGCAGTCGAGATGTCCCTCTGCTTTGGTAGAAATTGCAGCAAAGTGCGTTGCCGATAAAATCTATACAATTCAGACCGGTATAGAAGTTAGACCACGGGCTTGGCGGTCTGGGGTTCGAACCCCAGTAAGACGTTATTTTCTTTGTACAAAAAAAGCCTTGTATAAAAAAGGCAAGGGCAAGAAATTTCATCTTTTTCGCAATCGTCCAGACCTCCCCTGTGCCCAACGCGGCCTCTCATTCAGTGGGTATTAGAATTCTTTCCGTGGGGAAGCAGTGGCCGAGGGGCGAGGTTGAACACTAACTCAGTCTGGAGCTCAGGATAAGAAGACTACCCATACTGCCATATACAGTGTGTCTGCACGGCCTGGACAGGGGCGTATATGCGTTGTATGTATAAAACTGTCTCTTAAGAAGGCCGTTGATTATCACATACTAAATATAAGTCCATGTATTAGAATTACTGAAAACACGTGACCTGTGGTATCACGATGATACAACAGCAAATTTCAGGTTCAGGGAAATAAAAAGGGGCTCTAAAAGGTAAAGCCGGTAGCAGCGCGAATATATTTAACCCGTGAAAACAAGTGGAAGATCTTAAGATCACTTTGAAAGGCGCCTGGCAGTGCAGTTGACACTATCAAGACGCGATTTTTTCAGTAACGTATTCATGTCTTTGTTTAATGACTGTGTCTCAGACAGCGTAATGACTGTACAGTGGGCTGGGCAACTAAGAAACGGAGTAGATTTCTTGCAGGGGCCGATACCTCTCTTTTCCTCATCGTCGACACCGACGTAGTGAACCATCCCGTCTCCCATCCTTTGTGTAACCTCAGCTGTATCCGCGTGTTTGAAGAGAGCCCTGGGGAGTGAAGATTACACTCACTCCGCCTAGCACCGAAGTTAAAGAGTAAGTCGAACTAAAGTTGCATATCTTCGAGGCGTAAAGCGTGTCACAGCACAGGTACAACTTTTCTTTCCTTACTTTTATCACTGCGTACTGTAATTAGCACGTACAGCATTTGTTTATCTGTGGCCTTTCTAAACACTTGCTCATTCTCTAAGTTCTCTAGACTTTGAAATTCCAGTCTTGTCTCTTGACAAGCTCCTTCAAATTGTACGAACTTCGTTTACAGCATCACGTGGAAGGATAAACGACAAGTGGAAGAAGGGAGGGTGGGGGGGGGGGTGATTCTTGGTTGCTGTGCTGGAATTTGAACTGTTTGTCGAAGCCCGTATGTTGCAAAGACGTGGGAAGATTGTGAGAGAGGATGGAAGTGGAAGACGACCTCCCCGGGCAAGTGTGCGTGATCGCGATATCCTGGTTTCCCTGGCTGCAACTCCCGGAATCTCTCTCTCTCTCTCTCTCTCTCTCTCTCTGTCTGTACGTCCTAAATCTATACACCGTTTGCGAAAGAAGCTTGGTGTTTGGATGCTACAGCGTTTCACCCAAACGACGGTGCTCGTGAAAGATCCTATAATTAAGCTACATTTGTACAGCGCTGATATTATTTTAGCCTATTATTGTTATTCTATAAGGAAAGGCAGTGCGTCTCCTTCGCAGTATGTTTACCTAAAATTGATGGATTTTATGAGCTTTGTATAGATTCCACACAGTCCGACCTAACTTTGTACTCCTTATTACGGCTATCAATATCAACTTGTCACGTGAGGCGGAAGATACACCAGTACCAAAAATGTCCACGCTTCTTGTACAGTTGTATACCAACATGCCTACAGAAGAATTAAAACTTTTTTCGAAGAATTTTTGTGTAAACTGTAAAGGTAAAGTAAAACAGCCGCAGGTACTCTGAAAATGTAGCTTCTCCTCTGTGGGAGGTAACTAATAAACACACTTTTCGCTACGGGATAACGAGTAAAGATGTACAAAAACACTGTTTGCTTGTAATTAGCAGCATAACGATAGTGTAAATCGTTGAGGATGTATCGCGCAAATTATCTTAGCAGTCCGATCTGTCATTCTGTCCCAAAATGTAGGTACTACTGATTTGAACTGTGTAACATCCCCGAAGAGCAAGATCTGAAACAATGGAACTACTTATATTGCATCACACATTTAGAATTAGGCTCACAATTAATCCTTGTTAATCTCCTACATGCATCTTCAAAATATTTCGCAGACAACCAACTTTGTAGCACAATTCTTCTTGTGATTTTTGTTCCTAATTTACTTAATGGAGCAATGGGAAGTCGAATGATCGGATGGTGATGAATTTGTATGAATGTGGAAGGAGGAGTTAATTTAGACTGCGACATCTGTGTGTGTTTTGCTGGACGGACTGAGGAACTGCACAGCACTTCAGTCAGCACAGTCGGTGTCGGAGCCGAAATTAAAAGACGGCAGAAGCAGTAGCGCTTGAGATGTTGCGCGGTGGCATTGGCTCTTGACAGCAAAACGAGTCATCTCCCTTAGTGTATCAGGCATTTACATTACCTCCTTTAGTGTATCAGGCACTTCCATTACGTCCTTTAGTGTATCAGACACGTACATTATCTCCCTTAGTGTATCAGGCACTTCCATTACCTCCTTTAGTGTATCAGATACTTCCATTACCTCCTTTAATATATCAGACGCTTCCATTACCTCCTTTTGTGTATCAGGCATATTCATTACGTCATTCGCAACAGACCGTCACTTTTCCCTGTACTGAACCAAAAAATCCAGTCAACACCAATCTACATTTTGTATTGACTACGGCCAAATCTAAAATGCTAATAGTCCCACATATTTTCAAGTCTTACAGTCCCTTCCTTTTCAGTTTCTCGGACTACAGTCGGTTTTAGATGTTTATGTTTCCTACGCCTACCACATACTTTGACTTTATCGTCATAAAATATTTGCTAAGCCTTAAAATTTTCAAAATCTTCTCCAACCACCTGTTGTTGTCTTCTAGTTGGGTTTAAAGTTTTACCTAAATAAACTAGTCTTAAACCCTGCAGTGTATATTTCCTACGGATGTCAGACCAGTACTCATGTTTATTTTGAAACGTTGTTTTTGCGTAAGAAAGGAAATGAGAAAAGCATCAAACAGCCCTTAGTTCTTTCGTGCATGTAGGTTAGTTTCTGTGACAGTACTCTGCAGTGTTTTAACCCTTTAAAAGCCGAGTTAAATCCCATTTGCCATCTGCTGGCATTATTAGGAGCTCACCATATTTTCCACGTTAGCGAGTTAAGGGTTAATGTTGCTACATTAACGGAAGATGTGATAGCCTTCTCTACGGTACGGGGTTTTCCGCACATTTTTTTCACCCAGTCTGTGGATGGTTCATAACTTCTGTGATAGTGTTTGATTTCTTTTAATCACGTATTTATGTTATAGTTTGTATCGTCACGGTAGGATGGGAAATTCACTTAATAAGAGACATGTGGTGATTCACTGCATATGACTCTTTAAATTAAACTTAGCTCCCCAAGATGCGTTCCTTACTGGCCACTGCTCCTTGCCGGTTAGCAAGCAGCTCTAAATGAAAGGTGACAATTCTTTTGTAAATTCCGGGCTTCCCTACATTTCCGAATAAGCCTGAGATGATCGAAACAAGGATGCCTATTTAACCATAAACAAGGGCGAGATGGGGCTTTAAGAAAGACCGCCATCTTCCACTCTTAACGGTATTCTACTAGCACGTAATCTTAAGCGCTGTCCAGATCATAACACTCATCTTGTGTAAAATGTAATATACTTTGGAGGTAAGAAACAAAGAAGACAGGCAATGTAGGTGTAACGTAATATTGAGGCGCATCGTGCAACCAATGTTGCAGTGGAAAAGCAATATGTATTATATATTCTGAATGTGTGTTTGTAGCCTTAGGTATTCAACATGCAATACACGTAGGCCATGTTTTTCCTGTGGCATCTCCGGTTCCAGTATATTTTTACACATTATCGATTTTCGAAAAAAAAATTTACTGAATACAAAATGTGTGTTTTGATTTTCTCTACAAATTTTGTCTGCAACCTTTCTTATTCTCAGAATTACTGAGCAAGATAAGATCAAAAATGAACATAGATCTTCATGTAAATACCATTATTCTTATCCGATTTTAATTAAACTACAAGAATTTTGACACATTTTCGAAAAACACTCAAATATCAAATTTCATTAAAATCTGTCCAGTGGGAGCCGAGTTTTTCCGTGCGGTCGGACGGACGGACAGACAAACATAAAAACGCTAATAGTCGCTTTCCGCGATTTTGCGAAAGCGCCTAAAAAGTAATCTGATTAGAGACTTCTGTCATGTTATGTCTTTAGTTTCGTGGGAGGATGAAGATAAACCCTCCATCTTTAGGGCAGAAGAGTAGGTTCTGCCCAAAACCTCCGTACGAAGCCACCAAATTATAGGGCGTCTGATTCCAGACTGTATAGTAATAGGTACAGCCATGCGAAAGTCAAACATTAGAAGAATTAAACTGTCGTCGAATTTACAGTCATGACGATATCAGTTTTGGTTAACAGATTGGACTGAACTCGTCTTATTGTCTTAGACGAAGAACAAGTGGATTGGCATTCCGTTTGCAACACTCAGTATCTGTTCCTCATTATCCACGCGTCACATCACGTAACATTATGTGTGACTGTATATGGCTACTTTGTCCGTGCCCTCTGGGTAATGGCTCCAGTAAATGTCATGTCCTGTAAGTTATGTACAGGGTAATGCGATTAAACTGATACAGGCAACAGGGGCACTGGACACGACATATGGTACTGGCAAATGTGAGAGCTGAATGCTATCGCATTTGATAGTCCTTCGTCACAAGATTGTCTGTTAAGGAAGGTAGACGAGCGTGAATGTAAACAAACAAGGAAAAAACGTTCAATAAGAAATATAATTCAAAACATAAAATTGAGCTTAAATTTTATGTAAAACATCAGTTCGTACCTCACAGGAAACACAGATTCTCTGTTATCCGTTCATGAAAACACAAGTTTCGTCCCCCGTGATTGACAGCTGCAGGAACTGCTGTCCTTGATAGGCATAACGTGTCAAATGCATTAAAGGGAGTCTATTTTGACGAGTTTGAATATAGTCTCTGAAGCTTTTCGGCCCCAAGCGCCCACACACCTTTCTCTCAAGCAGTTGAGCACCAAACAGGGAAAGAATTAGATCTCGCGCCTTGCCAGTAAATTAATATTTCTCTCTTATGTCATAAGATTATCTCCACGACACAGTGTCACTCTTAGTGATCGTGTTTCGGTGTTCTATGCGTGTTTTTATTTAAATTAGTGCGCCTCCTCTACACCTGTGTACGTGACGGTACACTTGCTTCGTAAACCTTCATCAACGCACGGTGGCTTTCCACTGGTTGGACACTTCACACACAAAAAAATGTATCGTTGCGTCTTCAAAATATGTCCATGTTTTCAATATGCATATCATTTTTAAGCTCACTTTAAGTTTATTCGTCAAACTTACGGTAAACTCTCGTGGCTGTACGACGACATACACGATCCAAACTTAACCATTAGAAGGTGAAATCCGAGGTTGGATTATGGTGTTTTAAGTGACGCATGCTGTTAGTTTATTGATTGAAACTTCCTTCCATATTGAAAGAAATAAATGAAGATACCAACACGGGAAGTAGCAGTGTACACAGACAGTATGCACTACACAATGAAGTTAATAAATCAAACAATATGTCGAATACTATTTAAAAATGACATATTTTGCTATACTTGTTACAAATTATGTATTGAAAGTTATATTTCGTTTTTGACGTTCAGGTGACCTTGAATCGTAAGCAGGTCTTATAATAAAACCAACCAGATGCACTAATATCTAAAATTTATTTTTGGAATAAAACTCTACATGTTTCGGACAGTTTCTGTCTTCATCATCAGGAATTTTTCACTGTACACGCAGCAATGGTATATGTCCTATAGGTTTGCTGACAACTTGCTAGCAGGATCAGCAAACCTATAGGACATATACCATTGCTCTGTGTACAGTGAAAAATTCCTGATGATGAAGACAGGAACTGTCCGAAACATGTAGAGTTTTATTCCAAAAATAAATTTTAGATATTAGTGTATCTGGTTGGTTTTATTAAGTATGTAATTTTCATATAGATTATTAAGCAAAACATTTATTGTTTCAAATCCTAGTGCAATTAAATGAGCCCCGGAGTATGATCATAAACGAAACATACATTGATATACACTACATAAACAGAAGGCGCTAGGTATTGTCAGGGGTAGAAAAGATTATTGTTAAATTTAAATTGTTAAATCGCGCCAATTTTATTACGTGAATGAATAATTGGCGTAACTTTTGAAGTACTAAGTTTAGTAGTGCCTAGCTGATGACGTATGTGAAAATGAGCGCTATTAAACCCCAGTACCATACCAAACGCACACATGTACATTAATTGTAGTGAATGCAGTTCGATACTTTTTGTTCTGACTTCCGGTGAACTGTCTCTTTGTATTGACGGTAAGGTTACAGCCACATCAACTTGTGCGTAGATTCTGGCAACCGGATTTCTATTTGTTCTCCATTTATGAAATATCAGGTCATTCTGTGCACCAGTTACTAATGAGATATAATATGAATGAAAATTCTATGCGACATTATTCCATTGAAAGCGAAAAGGTTTTTGTGTAGTATTATGGGCACAGAATATATTTCGTATCGATTTCCAAGCACCAGATACACGGCAGTTCCCGTTTAATTGTATCCAGTTTTTTCAGCAGATATAATTCAGCGCTTTTTAAAATCTCAGTAGGAACTGGGGTAAATATAGTGTATCAAATGCCGCTGTCAGCAAAATAAAGCATTCTAATCTGCAGGATAGTTAAGGTTACGTAACGAAGAGGTTAGTTTCTCAGATACATTTTATGATTTCATGTGACATTCTATCAGCCCCATTAAGTTTTTAAATGCCAAATGAACCAAATTCGAAAGTTCAGCTGAAGAGAAAGTTCACATTTGAAACTGACTCTAACAGAAATTCACCTTTCCGATCCATTCCTTTGCAACATCAAATTCATCAAAACTAAATATATTTGTTTACATCTTTTTAATTCAGTTGTGTAGGTTTTCTTTATTTCTATGTTTTTACCTTACATTTTATTTCCTCCGCTGTAATATTTTGGTTTCTACCTCCATGCTTTCCCAATTTCTTTTTGTTCCCTCCTTCCGACTTGCGCTATACATTAATCAAGCTAAAGGTTTCATGACAAACATCTCGAGTTTCCACGAAGGACATGCAAAAAGGATACCTAAATAGTAATGTTCAGTAGGTACATAAAACACATGGTTAGGTACTTAATATTTTGACATTCAGAGGACCGTGTATTGTGATATGTTCTTGTAATGAAATCCAACGAGATGCACTATTTCTCAAATTGATTTGATAAAGTACTCTAAATTTTCGGACATGTCCATTGTCCATCATCAGGAGTATCTCAACAATGTATACACGCAGTAGATGTTAGTTCTGTTGGCGTCTGCTAGCAGACGCCAACAGAACTAACATCTACTGCGTGTATACATTGTTGAGATACTCCTGATGATGGACAATGGACATGTCCGAAAATTTAGAGTACTTTATCAAATCAATTTGAGAAATAGTGCATCTCGTTGGATTTCATTACAAGAACATATCACAATACACGGTCCTCTGAATGTCAAAATATTAAGTACCTAACCATGTGTTTTATGTACCTACTGAACATTACTATTTAGGTATCCTTTTTGCATGTCCTTCGTGGAAACTCGAGATGTTTGTCATGAAACCTTTAGCTTGATTAATGTATAGCGCAAGTCGGAAGGAGGGAACAAAAAGAAATTGGGAAAGCATGGAGGTAGAAACCAAAATATTACAGCGGAGGAAATAAAATGTAAGGTAAAAACATAGAAATAAAGAAAACCTACACAACTGAATTAAAAAGATGTAAACAAATATATTTAGTTTTGATGAATTTGATGTTGCAAAGGAATGGATCGGAAAGGTGAATTTCTGTTAGAGTCAGTTTCAAATGTGAACTTTCTCTTCAGCTGAACTTTCGAATTTGGTTCATTTGGCATTTAAAAACTTAATGGGGCTGATAGAATGTCACATGAAATCATAAAATGTATCTGAGAAACTAACCTCTTCGTTACGTAACCTTAACTATCCTGCAGATTAGAATGCTTTATTTTGCTGACAGCGGCATTTGATACACTATATTTACCCCAGTTCCTACTGAGATTTTAAAAAGCGCTGAATTATATCTGCTGAAAAAACTGGATACAATTAAACGGGAACTGCCGTGTATCTGGTGCTTGGAAATCGATACGAAATATATTCTGTGCCCATAATACTACACAAAAACCTTTTCGCTTTCAATGGAATAATGTCGCATAGAATTTTCATTCATATTATATCTCATTAGTAACTGGTGCACAGAATGACCTGATATTTCATAAATGGAGAACAAATAGAAATCCGGTTGCCAGAATCTACGCACAAGTTGATGTGGCTGTAACCTTACCGTCAATACAAAGAGACAGTTCACCGGAAGTCAGAACAAAAAGTATCGAACTGCATTCACTACAATTAATGTACATGTGTGCGTTTGGTATGGTACTGGGGTTTAATAGCGCTCATTTTCACATACGTCATCAGCTAGGCACTACTAAACTTAGTACTTCAAAAGTTACGCCAATTATTCATTCACGTAATAAAATTGGCGCGATTTAACAATTTAAATTTAACAATAATCTTTTCTACCCCTGACAATACCTAGCGCCTTCTGTTTATGTAGTGTATATCAATGTATGTTTCGTTTATGATCATACTCCGGGGCTCATTTAATTGCACTAGGATTTGAAACAATAAATGTTTTGCTTAATAATCTATATGAAAATTACATACTTAATAAAACCAACCAGATACACTAATATCTAAAATTTATTTTTGGAATAAAACTCTACATGTTTCGGACAGTTCCTGTCTTCATCATCAGGAATTTTTCACTGTACACAGAGCAATGGTATATGTCCTATAGGTTTGCTGATCCTGCTAGCAAGTTGTCAGCAAACCTATAGGACATATACCATTGCTGCGTGTACAGTGAAAAATTCCTGATGATGAAGACAGAAACTGTCCGAAACATGTAGAGTTTTATTCCAAAAATAAATTTTAGATATTAGTGCATCTGGTTGGTTTTATTATAAGACCTGCTTACGATTCAAGGTCACCTGAACGTCAAAAACGAAATATAACTTTCAATACATAATTTGTAACAAGTATAGCAAAATATGTCATTTTTAAATAGTATTCGACATATTGTTTGATTTATTAACTTCATTGTGTAGTGCATACTGTCTGTGTACACTGCTACTTCCCGTGTTGGTATCTTCATTTATTTCTTTCAATATGGAAGGAAGTTTCAATCAATAAACTAACAGCATGCGTCACTTAAAACACCATAATCCAACCTCGGATTTCACCTTCTAATGGTTAAGTTTGGATCGTGTATGTCGTCGTACAGCCACGAGAGTTTACCGTAAGTTTGACGAATAAACTTAAAGTGAGCTTAAAAATGATATGCATATTGAAAACATGGACATATTTTGAAGACGCAACGATACATTTTTTTGTGTGTGAAGTGTCCAACCAGTGGAAAGCCACCGTGCGTTGATGAAGGTTTACGAAGCAAGTGTACCGTCACGTACACAGGTGTAGAGGAGGCGCACTAATTTAAATAAAAACACGCATAGAACACCGAAACACGATCACTAAGAGTGACACTGTGTCGTGGAGATAATCTTATGACATAAGAGAGAAATATTAATTTACTGGCAAGGCGCGAGATCTAATTCTTTCCCTGTTTGGTGCTCAACTGCTTGAGAGAAAGGTGTGTGGGCGCTTGGGGCCGAAAAGCTTCAGAGACTATATTCAAACTCGTCAAAATAGACTCCCTTTAATGCATTTGACACGTTATGCCTATCAAGGACAGCAGTTCCTGCAGCTGTCAATCACGGGGGACGAAACTTGTGTTTTCATGAACGGATAACAGAGAATCTGTGTTTCCTGTGAGGTACGAACTGATGTTTTACATAAAATTTAAGCTCAATTTTATGTTTTGAATTATATTTCTTATTGAACGTTTTTTCCTTGTTTGTTTACATTCACGCTCGTCTACCTTCCTTAACAGACAATCTTGTGACGAAGGACTATCAAATGCGATAGCATTCAGCTCTCACATTTGCCAGTACCATATGTCGTGTCCAGTGCCCCTGTTGCCTGTATCAGTTTAATCGCATTACCCTGTACATAACTTACAGGACATGACATTTACTGGAGCCATTACCCAGAGGGCACGGACAAAGTAGCCATATACAGTCACACATAATGTTACGTGATGTGACGCGTGGATAATGAGGAACAGATACTGAGTGTTGCAAACGGAATGCCAATCCACTTGTTCTTCGTCTAAGACAATAAGACGAGTTCAGTCCAATCTGTTAACCAAAACTGATATCGTCATGACTGTAAATTCGACGACAGTTTAATTCTTCTAATGTTTGACTTTCGCATGGCTGTACCTATTACTATACAGTCTGGAATCAGACGCCCTATAATTTGGTGGCTTCGTACGGAGGTTTTGGGCAGAACCTACTCTTCTGCCCTAAAGATGGAGGGTTTATCTTCATCCTCCCACGAAACTAAAGACATAACATGACAGAAGTCTCTAATCAGATTACTTTTTAGGCGCTTTCGCAAAATCGCGGAAAGCGACTATTAGCGTTTTTATGTTTGTCTGTCCGTCCGTCCGACCGCACGGAAAAACTCGGCTCCCACTGGACAGATTTTAATGAAATTTGATATTTGAGTGTTTTTCGAAAATGTGTCAAAATTCTTGTAGTTTAATTAAAATCGGATAAGAATAATGGTATTTACATGAAGATCTATGTTCATTTTTGATCTTATCTTGCTCAGTAATTCTGAGAATAAGAAAGGTTGCAGACAAAATTTGTAGAGAAAATCAAAACACACATTTTGTATTCAGTAAATTTTTTTTTCGAAAATCGATAATGTGTAAAAATATACTGGAACCGGAGATGCCACAGGAAAAACATGGCCTACGTGTATTGCATGTTGAATACCTAAGGCTACAAACACACATTCAGAATATATAATACATATTGCTTTTCCACTGCAACATTGGTTGCACGATGCGCCTCAATATTACGTTACACCTACATTGCCTGTCTTCTTTGTTTCTTACCTCCAAAGTATATTACATTTTACACAAGATGAGTGTTATGATCTGGACAGCGCTTAAGATTACGTGCTAGTAGAATACCGTTAAGAGTGGAAGATGGCGGTCTTTCTTAAAGCCCCATCTCGCCCTTGTTTATGGTTAAATAGGCATCCTTGTTTCGATCATCTCAGGCTTATTCGGAAATGTAGGGAAGCCCGGAATTTACAAAAGAATTGTCACCTTTCATTTAGAGCTGCTTGCTAACCGGCAAGGAGCAGTGGCCAGTAAGGAACGCATCTTGGGGAGCTAAGTTTAATTTAAAGAGTCATATGCAGTGAATCACCACATGTCTCTTATTAAGTGAATTTCCCATCCTACCGTGACGATACAAACTATAACATAAATACGTGATTAAAAGAAATCAAACACTATCACAGAAGTTATGAACCATCCACAGACTGGGTGAAAAAAATGTGCGGAAAACCCCGTACCGTAGAGAAGGCTATCACATCTTCCGTTAATGTAGCAACATTAACCCTTAACTCGCTAACGTGGAAAATATGGTGAGCTCCTAATAATGCCAGCAGATGGCAAATGGGATTTAACTCGGCTTTTAAAGGGTTAAAACACTGCAGAGTACTGTCACAGAAACTAACCTACATGCACGAAAGAACTAAGGGCTGTTTGATGCTTTTCTCATTTCCTTTCTTACGCAAAAACAACGTTTCAAAATAAACATGAGTACTGGTCTGACATCCGTAGGAAATATACACTGCAGGGTTTAAGACTAGTTTATTTAGGTAAAACTTTAAACCCAACTAGAAGACAACAACAGGTGGTTGGAGAAGATTTTGAAAATTTTAAGGCTTAGCAAATATTTTATGACGATAAAGTCAAAGTATGTGGTAGGCGTAGGAAACATAAACATCTAAAACCGACTGTAGTCCGAGAAACTGAAAAGGAAGGGACTGTAAGACTTGAAAATATGTGGGACTATTAGCATTTTAGATTTGGCCGTAGTCAATACAAAATGTAGATTGGTGTTGACTGGATTTTTTGGTTCAGTACAGGGAAAAGTGACGGTCTGTTGCGAATGACGTAATGAATATGCCTGATACACAAAAGGAGGTAATGGAAGCGTCTGATATATTAAAGGAGGTAATGGAAGTATCTGATACACTAAAGGAGGTAATGGAAGTGCCTGATACACTAAGGGAGATAATGTACGTGTCTGATACACTAAAGGACGTAATGGAAGTGCCTGATACACTAAAGGAGGTAATGTAAATGCCTGATACACTAAGGGAGATGACTCGTTTTGCTGTCAAGAGCCAATGCCACCGCGCAACATCTCAAGCGCTACTGCTTCTGCCGTCTTTTAATTTCGGCTCCGACACCGACTGTGCTGACTGAAGTGCTGTGCAGTTCCTCAGTCCGTCCAGCAAAACACACACAGATGTCGCAGTCTAAATTAACTCCTCCTTCCACATTCATACAAATTCATCACCATCCGATCATTCGACTTCCCATTGCTCCATTAAGTAAATTAGGAACAAAAATCACAAGAAGAATTGTGCTACAAAGTTGGTTGTCTGCGAAATATTTTGAAGATGCATGTAGGAGATTAACAAGGATTAATTGTGAGCCTAATTCTAAATGTGTGATGCAATATAAGTAGTTCCATTGTTTCAGATCTTGCTCTTCGGGGATGTTACACAGTTCAAATCAGTAGTACCTACATTTTGGGACAGAATGACAGATCGGACTGCTAAGATAATTTGCGCGATACATCCTCAACGATTTACACTATCGTTATGCTGCTAATTACAAGCAAACAGTGTTTTTGTACATCTTTACTCGTTATCCCGTAGCGAAAAGTGTGTTTATTAGTTACCTCCCACAGAGGAGAAGCTACATTTTCAGAGTACCTGCGGCTGTTTTACTTTACCTTTACAGTTTACACAAAAATTCTTCGAAAAAAGTTTTAATTCTTCTGTAGGCATGTTGGTATACAACTGTACAAGAAGCGTGGACATTTTTGGTACTGGTGTATCTTCCGCCTCACGTGACAAGTTGATATTGATAGCCGTAATAAGGAGTACAAAGTTAGGTCGGACTGTGTGGAATCTATACAAAGCTCATAAAATCCATCAATTTTAGGTAAACATACTGCGAAGGAGACGCACTGCCTTTCCTTATAGAATAACAATAATAGGCTAAAATAATATCAGCGCTGTACAAATGTAGCTTAATTATAGGATCTTTCACGAGCACCGTCGTTTGGGTGAAACGCTGTAGCATCCAAACACCAAGCTTCTTTCGCAAACGGTGTATAGATTTAGGACGTACAGACAGAGAGAGAGAGAGAGAGAGAGAGAGAGAGATTCCGGGAGTTGCAGCCAGGGAAACCAGGATATCGCGATCACGCACACTTGCCCGGGGAGGTCGTCTTCCACTTCCATCCTCTCTCACAATCTTCCCACGTCTTTGCAACATACGGGCTTCGACAAACAGTTCAAATTCCAGCACAGCAACCAAGAATCACCCCCCCCCCCACCCTCCCTTCTTCCACTTGTCGTTTATCCTTCCACGTGATGCTGTAAACGAAGTTCGTACAATTTGAAGGAGCTTGTCAAGAGACAAGACTGGAATTTCAAAGTCTAGAGAACTTAGAGAATGAGCAAGTGTTTAGAAAGGCCACAGATAAACAAATGCTGTACGTGCTAATTACAGTACGCAGTGATAAAAGTAAGGAAAGAAAAGTTGTACCTGTGCTGTGACACGCTTTACGCCTCGAAGATATGCAACTTTAGTTCGACTTACTCTTTAACTTCGGTGCTAGGCGGAGTGAGTGTAATCTTCACTCCCCAGGGCTCTCTTCAAACACGCGGATACAGCTGAGGTTACACAAAGGATGGGAGACGGGATGGTTCACTACGTCGGTGTCGACGATGAGGAAAAGAGAGGTATCGGCCCCTGCAAGAAATCTACTCCGTTTCTTAGTTGCCCAGCCCACTGTACAGTCATTACGCTGTCTGAGACACAGTCATTAAACAAAGACATGAATACGTTACTGAAAAAATCGCGTCTTGATAGTGTCAACTGCACTGCCAGGCGCCTTTCAAAGTGATCTTAAGATCTTCCACTTGTTTTCACGGGTTAAATATATTCGCGCTGCTACCGGCTTTACCTTTTAGAGCCCCTTTTTATTTCCCTGAACCTGAAATTTGCTGTTGTATCATCGTGATACCACAGGTCACGTGTTTTCAGTAATTCTAATACATGGACTTATATTTAGTATGTGATAATCAACGGCCTTCTTAAGAGACAGTTTTATACATACAACGCATATACGCCCCTGTCCAGGCCGTGCAGACACACTGTATATGGCAGTATGGGTAGTCTTCTTATCCTGAGCTCCAGACTGAGTTAGTGTTCAACCTCGCCCCTCGGCCACTGCTTCCCCACGGAAAGAATTCTAATACCCACTGAATGAGAGGCCGCGTTGGGCACAGGGGAGGTCTGGACGATTGCGAAAAAGATGAAATTTCTTGCCCTTGCCTTTTTTATACAAGGCTTTTTTTGTACAAAGAAAATAACGTCTTACTGGGGTTCGAACCCCAGACCGCCAAGCCCGTGGTCTAACTTCTATACCGGTCTGAATTGTATAGATTTTATCGGCAACGCACTTTGCTGCAATTTCTACCAAAGCAGAGGGACATCTCGACTGCTTCGAAACGACAGGCTCTTTAATGAAAAACGTAACAAGGCCCACCATCTGATGTTATCGTCAACGACACAAAATAACCGAGTTATGATTCAATCACTCAACCACAAACCAAGCACCGTTCACCAGCCCATTATTATTAAATTACTATTATTTTTGTGGCGTAAGAACCACCCTTCGGGCCTAGGCAGCCCCATTTTTGAGGTTTCTATATCACACACAATTTGACACACACGCTACCGGTCGGACCCTTCTGAAAGGCAGATCAGCTCGTCGCGAAGACCACCACCTACGCAACACACAACACGTACAACAGACAAACATCCATGCCCTCCGTGGCATTCGAACCCGCGGTTCCAACATTTAATTCCCGGCAGAACTACGTCTTAAACCGCACGGCTATCAGGATCGGTATTATTATTATTATTAGTAGTAGTAGTAGTAGTAGTAGTAGTGGTGGTGGTAAGATATCCTATCTCCTATTTTAATTTATTCATTGTAACTATACATAAAATTTTATATTGCTTTTCGCTTCACCTCGAAACTACATTAAATTTAATTAACTGTAACAGTTTTCTTCTCCTTTACGTTGTATTTGTGCTCCTTTTTCTAATTAGCTGTTTGATAGCTGAGTCAGAGAATAAATGCGAAATTAATTTTAATTATACAGATGAAATCAATAGTGATTAGGTAGAAAATAAAATGTTACGTGGTAGTAGCCCGATTTGTGTTGACACCCCGGCACTGGCCTTAGGACTAAGGAAATGCACACAACGCCTCAGTCAGGGTTACCAGTCTGAGGGCCGACTGCCACATTCGCAACGTGAGACAGGTGAGCTAAACCCTCGACCGCCGCGTGCAGGATGATTGAAACAGCTCGAATCGACTAGCTATGGAATTGACAAAGTGTCGTTTCATAAATCAAGACAACCTGCCGAGTTTGTGCTGGTCAGAGGGTGGTTATTAATTTCCGCTCGGGTGTAATGCTATTTTGAGTAATACAAAATCGATGTGGCACCATTACAAACGATTATTCCACATCAAGTGCGCCTTCAGCTGACCGGCCGTACGTCTCTGTACCTCTACGACCGGCCATTTAACCCGAAGGTGAAAAAGGGCAGATCGCCTTCAAACAGACAATCGCACCGATGATGGGATCTTCTAGATTCCACTGTGAACGGGCATTCTGCGTTGTTATTATATTTAGCAACATTGACCACGTGGCACATGACGTCCTACATTCTTTAATGTGGGTAACGATGATATTAAAATTGCTATTGTTCTCGTTACATAATGTCGAAATATATGGCAGGTAAGTTAACTGTAGGCTGGTCAACATTATTTGACTTTTAGGGCTGCTAACATACTGACATCGCCCGTAGGAGTCAGAGGAAAAACTTGAAAATCTTTTACAGCCGTCTCTGAATGACACGAAGATTTAAGGGTGGAAGGTGTTCGAAGAATGCCAACTTCGTACGGCTCAGTATGAAGAATCAGTGCCAGCGTTTGGGCTCAGATAACAAGCCAAATTTTCAGATAGCCTTTCCATCATACAGACATTTCGCAGTTATCCAAGCACTTACATGTCCTTCCACCCTATCATCCAGACAGTTTGTCGCGTATCCCTCCACTTCGTCAGTCAGAATTTCGGCAAGTCAACCTGCTACCCACACATCCAGCCAGACACAAATCCAGCCTTACATCCAGCTACTCCGTCACAGATGCAGATACCAGTCAGACCCCAGACATCCAGTCACACTGTCATTCAAATCATCCGCAATCCCATCATCCAGGACATCTAACAGACGTCCCGCCAGTCTCACGCACAATCCTGAACTCCCGTCAGCTATACAGCCAGCCGGATACCCACCCACTCCGTCAGCCGCACAGACAGCCACATATCCAGCCATTCCTTCAGCTAAACAGCCAACCAGATACCCATCCACTCCGTCAGCCATACAACCAGCCACATATCCAGCCAATCCGTCAGCCGTACAGCCAGCCACATATCCAGTCATTCCGTCGGCTAAACAGCCAGCCACATATCCAGCCACTCCTTTAGCCGTACAGCCAGCCACATATCCAGCCATTCCGTCAGCTAAACAGCCAGCCGGATTCCCAGCCACTCCGTCACCTGTACAGCCAGCCACATATTCAGCCCATCTCTCCCTCAGACGGGATGCTCTCTCGATCAGTCAGGCAGTCAGTTGCGTTGCATAAGTAATGCGAAAACCTCAGTGGGATAGCAGGGAGTAACACTCTACAAGCCTCAGTCTGCCGAGAGTCCCATATTGCAAGCTGCCATGCCCTATGTCCGTATACCACCACCTGCAGCTCGGCTTTATCAATGGATATTTTGAAAGCATGACAGGAAGCTTAAACTACTGCCTGTCCGTCCTCCCGACCCTACTGCAATGACATGTGACTGGATGTTACTATCCAGCTACCTGCCCGACAATGCAGCCACCCAGCAAGTTGGCTCAAGCGGTTACATTGCTGACTTGTATGAAGAAATTGTCAAGTTCGAACCTCGGTTGGGCCACTTATTCAGGTTTACCGTGGTTTTCCTCAGTCCCTCCGCACAAATGGCGATATGGTACTTCAAACTAGATCACAGCCGATATATACCTCGCCCTTCCCAGTTCATCATTATTACATAATTCTGCTTTATATAGTCTATACTGCGGACAGTCCCGTTAAGTATGTATATTAGGTAATACAATCAGGAAGTTCAAAAGCAGTACCGTCAGAATTTAGCACACGACCCAAATTCAGCCAACCTAGCACTTCTTTTTCTTCTAAGATCCGTTTTAACATCATCTACAGCCTACTTTCCGGTCATTGAGATTGTAGCTTCGACGTATCTTCTTCATAAAAGTGGCTAATTTGCTAACACAGATAGTTAACAGATACCAATTTTCAGCGTCGTTAGTATGCAGGTCCGCCACTAGAAACAATCCTGATGTGGCGCCTTTCACCTCTCATCGTAACAATATACTCCTCTGAAATCCATATTAATATTATCATTCTGTACCTTATTCAGTGGGGACCGCGGTAGCACTGTGGTTAAGGTGCTGTGCTACAAATTAGAAGGTCATTGCTTCGATCCCAGCTGGCGTCAATGGATTTTTCATTGACATGAAATCCCTCCGATCGCACTATGGCCCTGGGGTCGACTCAGCCTCTAACAGAAATGAGTACCAGGAGCATTTCCTGGGGGTAAAGGCGGCCGGTGCATAAGGTTAACAACCTTACCACCATCCTGTGCTGTTGTCACGAAATCTGGGAACCCCAAGTTCCTGGAACTCTCTGGGCCCTTTACCTTATTCAGTATTGCGGGTGGGCGATTGGGTGTGATTGGGTGTCTTCCAGCAACTGTATTATGCCTTATTTCTTTCACATATTCTAACCACGCTTTCAGCTGATTATAACTTCACAGATTTCACTATCCTAAGAAACCTTGCAAAGTAAAATGTAAAAGTTACAAAGTTACTCTCGTTACAACACCCTACAATATTCACTTACTTCATCCGCCTTATACAAATATATGCGTGGGTTCTCCATGTCAGTTATTATAATGCATGTTTTCTCTTAAAAAATCAAGAAACCAACTAAATATTAAAAGAATAAAATATAATCGTGTTTATTAAAAAACAAAGACTAAACTGGCTAGGCCATGTTGAAAACATGGCCGAAGATAATAATGTGCAGAAGATCAAGAGATGGAAACCCATGTCTAAAAGACCAATTGGAAGACCTAAAACACGTTGGGAAGATGACGTTTTGGAAAATATAAAGAGCATGAACGTAAGCAATTGGAAGAAAGTAGAACAGAATGGAGACAGTTGGAAGAAAGTAGTTGAGCAAGCCAGAACATTATACAGGTTGTAGTGCTTTTATAAGAAGAAGAAAAAGAAGAAGAAGAAGAATTTCCCTAAATAAAAGCATGCTTGAAAACCTGTAAAATTCCCTACGGATTATTGGTTTTTTTTTAATTCTAGAGATGTTCTGAAGTGACGCGAGGAATGCCACGATATTTCTCACTCAGTACGTACAATCCTCTTCCGAGATTCGAAAGAAGACTTTCTCGAATACAAGAAAGAATACCCGCCTGAATTATTTTGACTACTAGTGAAGATAATCTGATAAAAATTTGGAAGGCATTGTGCCCTGTGCAGTCTTGCTTCGTTCGTCCTCATAGAATGTAAGGTAAGTTTTTAAAGCTGTGGATGTAGCTACATTTTGCATACCGTGTGTCCACTTTGATCTCTTTTCGAAACACTTCATGTGGATATAGGGCACGGGGTTGCAGAAAGGGGAAACGAGGTATTCTCTGTAGGTGGGTTCATGTAATGGTGATTCTGTGGGAAGCGCAGAGCACATGTGGGCGTTCTGTTATTTATTTTTAGTTTTCACATTTACTGGCATTCATTCGTCCTTCCTAACTGCATACAAAGGCAAGATGCTGAACACTGACCTAATACAAGCAGTTTTCCGTAAATCAATTATATAATTCACGTTTCAATTAACTTAGTGCCTACACACATAATTTCAATTTAGCTATTAATTACGCAGAAAATGTAATTTTACGCTTCTCCTGTTGGGAATATATATATATATATATATACACCTAAAAGTGAAACCCACTCCTGCAATCTACATTAAAACATGTGTAATATTAACTTCGCTTATGGTATGTTAAAGCAGGCGTTTGTATGACCTCCAAATCTCAGGAATTTTTGGTAGCTTGTGAATAAATTATTATAAACTGGTTAAAGCTCTTGTGTATAAATTGTTGTTATTGCGAATCTGATCAGTTTCTAAGTTCGTTCTTTGGGTATGGTTCGAAATTCCCACACATCAGTTTGCGTGGCGTCAGATCGAGTGTACAAGCAAACGGCGTAGGGCAACTAACGATTCGGTTCTCAAAGTGTTGCGTAAGGCGGTACATCGAATTATTGGTTGTATAGGAGTGCTGCACTCTTATTCCAAAGGAGTCCATATTTTTTTAAAAAAGTCCAGTGTATGTTTTTAAATTTATTTTCGTAATTGGAGATTGAGCATGTCGTACCGACAGCACGCCATACCTTAAACTTTAGGTCTTGTTTGGTAGCCACCGATTACCTGCTGACCAGTATAAGTTGTTTTGAATATCTGCTTGGCCATTTAAGTAAAACCATGCTTCGTCTGTAAACTATTTACCAAGAGATCTGCATTGCCACAACACATTGCTTCACAGAACCAGTTACAAAACCGTACTTTCGAAACACAGTCAACACCCCTAGTATATAAATAGCAGTATTTCTCTATCGCTTCATGAGAAGCATATTTTGGGCTGCTTGTACCCATGGCACTGACACTGAAACGCCCGTTTCCTGGAGTAACCATCTTAAAAATTTCCATGACGGTTCTGCTAATCCCGGCCCGACATCGACTAATGCTTCTTCTGAAAGAACACGCATTGTTCGTTCCTTCGTCACTTTTAACAATGAACCTCTTCGCCATTTGTTCACCAATCGAAAAATTGTTTATTTCGAAGGAAACTGAACATCGGGAAAATGAATTATAGATTTTGTACGACAACAATTCATGGCATATTTTCTTTATATAGTTTCCCACAATAAATAGCCTCTTATCACACTGCACTTCAAATTCATGAAAAATAACAATTTACATCTAAAACTGGTCTGTTTCACACCGCACATCAGTTATAGATCTGTGTGTGTGTGTGTGTGTGTGTATATATACAAACACACATAATACATACATACACATATACATACATACATACATACTTACATACATACACACATACATACATATACAGGGTGTCCCAGGTGGAATGTGCCAGACTTCGGGAGGGTGTTCCTTATGTTAAAGTATACCGATATAACCCAAAACACCTATATCCAAAGTTGAACGGTTACAGAGATAATGGCCAGAGAAAAGTGGGGGCTTCTTG
>Ga0123352_10002227_pt1 | contig 26862 bp, 21 predicted proteins | sample TergutLab28metaG_FD_89700 | JGI IMG/M metagenome (GOLD analysis project Ga0123352, IMG submission 89700) | Labiotermes labralis P1 segment gut microbial communities from Petit-Saut dam, French Guiana - Lab288 P1 | ecosystem: Host-associated > Arthropoda: Insects > Digestive system > Gut ... | reverse complement strand
CTTTAGATTTTTCTTAGAAGGATAGGGGATCTGTTATTCTTTATTTTATATTTAATTCTCCCCCCCCCCCCCAACGTTTTTGTTGTTCATTTCTGTTAACTGTAGACTTGGAAGGTATTTAGCAAATGCGGGTGGGAATTTGTGGCTATTCGTCTGGCAATGGTATGGGAATTAGCGACTACTATCTCTGAAAAAGCATGTCACATTAGTGACTGTGCCGGCTCCTAATGTTCTAGCAGTCGATGTATTTGGGACTGGTATTTTTCGCCGGCATCTCTTGTCGTAAAACAGGTACTTGCCTCACCCTGCAGCTCCCTCTTCTTGCGTCTTTCCCCACTTCAGCACCAAGCTAGTTTCAGGAATTCTTTTGCGGAGTTAGTAGTCGCCAAGCCACATACCTTCGCCAGGCGAATACCTACCGTATGCTGCCAGCATTCCCTCAATACCTTCCAAGCCTCTGATTACAAGAACTGAAGAGTACTCTAGCCCTCTTAAGACGTGCATTGGAGTTGTTTATGAAATATTAGTTCCAACACATACTGCTGGATGAGTTATATCTTCATGCTTCATGTAGGTATTGCCTTCTGTGAAGGCGTACGTTGCAGACTGTATGTAAGCAGTCCCCGCCTCACAGAGAACATAGGCCTTTTCCATTTGAGAGACCTTCGAATTGGTACAGGTGTTACAACGATGCGTATAGTTACCACTGCCCTTTAAACGGATAAAATGTGTCACGTCCGCGTCTCCCCACGTCCTTTCGAGTCCACAGCTGTCTCTCGCGGTCTGACTTTTCCATTTTTGTTGGTTTTTCTTTATCCGCAGCTTTAAGTTTTATAGCTCGCGCGTGAACATGCGTAGTTTTCCGTACCGAGTGATCCGTGTTTGGGAGACATCCATGTTTGCTGGATAGAACTAATGAAATCATTTTTTCCCCCGTAAGACCATGGTCTTCCCTACCCCAGAAACGTATCTCCAGTTTTTGGTGAGGCGGAGAATTAGTACAGGGTGATGTTTTATTCAGTGAACCGAACATCAGGATGTTATTACAAAAAATGACCGTACACATGGTTAACACAACTTCAGTATGAAAATAAAGGTAAAGGTGCCCTCATACATGCCATAAAGGAGTGTATGGGCCTGAAGGTGAGCTGCACCCATGCTTAACTTCGGCGATGGATAGAGATGAGCCTTCAATGTGAAACCTGTTGGGTGTGTCCTCACTGTGAGATTACCTGTCGAAATCGGAAACTGAAATTCTGTGGTGCAGCTTATAAAGTTTCTGCGGAGATATAATTATATTTTGCTGTGTCGTTACTTTAAAATCGTTAGGTTTTGCCAGTGCTGTTGTAAAGCACTGTCGTTAAAGAGATACCCGCTTGGTAAAAGGTCACGTGGACGTGGATCTGTTTACATAGTTAGGATGAATAAAAATTCCTCCTGTATATTAAACAGTATGTATAGTAGTGTTGGTGTGGCAGGTTGAGCGACCGGGCGGCCTCCCCGAGCAGCCATATGGAGCAAGAGAAGCGGATCAGGCGCGAGATCGCCAATTCGAATGAGCGCCGCCGAATGCAGAGTATCAACGCCGGCTTCCAGTCGCTCCGGACCCTGTTACCTCATCACGAGGGCGAAAAACTCAGCAAGGTGAGTTCCAGTTTTGAAATAAAACTGAGCTAAATGAACCTAACGTAAATACGGGTTAGGACTGTAAAAGGAGACTCCTTTGTGGTCAAGAAAACGCATCTTGTAAGCACCTAATAAGTACAGGTACTAATTAATTTCCCAGTATTTTGAATATCTCTCTTGCTAGACCAGCCTCGTGGCATAGAGGGAGTACTGTTTAGGGCCGCGTTTAGACGATGCAAAACAAGCGTTATTTCAAAACATCTCGGGCCGCTATTGTTGTGTTAACGAAACTTTATCAGTGGCTGCGTTCATCTTACGCTTGTGATACGGAATATTAACACCTAACAAAGAGCGATTGACGGTAGGTTTGAGCTGTCAGTGACCACACAGTCACTGTGGACCGACAGCACGTACATGTAATGTAGTGAGTTCAGAATTTACTGAAAGGGCGAGCTTGAGGTGTTCGGTGCGTTCGGGGCTGCGGAAGTAAATCCAAACTTCATTTTCTCCCGGATTCTCACACCTGCACACTCCCGTAAATTCGCATCCACTGTGAATCGTTGATCAGCAGTCGGAATACGCGTAGTATTACATGTTTGTAGAGCGTCGTTAGATAATTAATACAATTATTAATGACATTTATGAATTGAATTAAACAGGTATTAGGATGCGGCAGAACAGGTTGTTAAACGATCGGGTGTCATTCGGAGTAGAATAGAAGGAAGAGGGGCTTCTGTTGAGTACGGTTATACTTCGGGGTTGGCTGCGTAAAATTCTGTAATTTGGGCACCTGCAGATCTGTGTCACATCGGCGTTTTAACATACGAACTTAGTGGCCTTCGTGCCAGCAACCCATTCGACCCATTGCTGTCACGTAAGGACAATACACTGTTACGTGTTTGTAACGTGTAAGGTTAATACAGGGCACAGATGAGAGAGATGCGGTGCTGTGTGATCATGCTTGAAGATAAGGCCCACGTTGTGCGGTATTAGCTTGTGTAAGAATAATAATCCTTATTCATTGTGAGAAGTACGACAAACAACTTTATGTACAGATGTGTTAATCTAATGTACTATAAACGGCATAGCCTCCTGTATGTTCCTGTCAGCTGTTGTGGCCATCTGCAGGGAGGTGTTCTTTGAAGGGTATGTTGCATTGAACGTCAATATAATTTAAGTTACTAAGACAAAATGTTAAGTTTCAAATCTATGTTAAAATATAAAATATTGTTAAAATTGTATGTGCTGAGTTGGTGTGTTTGATACGCTTTGTTTTGGTCGTATTCTCATTATGAATCAGTGCATGGTTATGGATCATTTAAAATTAATAATCCTTTTGTTTACCAGGTTTGGGTAAGCCCATAGGCAGCATTGTCTTTTTTGTACGTATGTGTGTGTGTTTTTATACTTACCTGCGTGCGTTTCACGACCAAGGGTTCTTTGCAAATGGACGCACGCACTTGCTGTCTTTTGTCTCCTAAATTTTGACAGCCAAATCGGCGAAGATTGCCGTCTTGTTACTTTCATCTAACATTCCGATGGTGGAAAGATGAGTGTTTCGTGTGATTATTGTAGTCATTGTCTTAGGAGCATCGCGGTTAACAAAACCTGACGTCATAAGTTAATATTGTGCGATGTTTTTGTTGTCTATAATCCCTAATATTTGTAGCCATTGGTTCTTAGCATGAGAGGGTAGACATGGCTCCTCCTGCCGATGAATACCCTTACAGGGTGATTCCCACGATTTCCTACTGTCGGGCCTATACTCCGCCGTGAAATTATTGTCTGCTCTCAAAACACACACACACACACACACACACACACACACACTAGTTTCACTGTGTATTGACTGGTTCTGGTACGCCTCCCCTAGAAGGCTGTGTAGCGGCACTCGGCATTAGTTTCGAAGCTCCACTTGACACCCGGCGTGTTTTGTGTAGTTTACGCTTCACTGAAATATAAGAAATTTGTGACGCTTCGAACGTCATGTTACGTTGTACTGTTCTTTGTTGGTGACCATGCCTTTTTAGCTCTAGATGCCGTACTTCGTCTTCGTATTTTTCCGTTCGTAGTTCGTTTAGTGAAGTGACTGTAAGGTAGGTGTTTCTCCTGCTGGTCCGTATTTTCGTTCTAGCCGTCATCCCACGTTTGGTCCCAAATACCACGTGTCATAGTTCATGAGATGAGACCGGTACAGCCCTGGCTATTTTGAGGTTATTACCACATCGGTTCCTGCTTGGGGCGTCATCTCCTGACCTTCGGATTCGTGGATCTGAGTTACATAGATCAGTTATATTAGACAGACAGATAGAGGTGGCTAGGTAGGTAGGTAGGTAGGTACGTGGATAGGTAGGTGGGTGGGTAGTAGGTCGGTAGGGAGATCGATAGGTGGGTAGATTGGATGATGTACGTGTTTCCTGTCCCACTGCTCTGGTTCTGAGTGACCAGGTTCCTTGAAACTCAGACACATAATTGACCCACGTCATTCCCTGGGCCTTCATTGTCTACCTGGACCAGTTCCTTCGCTGCGAAAATGAAAACGCCGGTCTTAGTTACGAACTACGCAGTGGCAAAACCCAACAGACTGTCATCTGAGCAGTAACCATGGAGAGAGCTCCTAATTGTATAAATTTTGTTTACCTTCGTATTCCTTGGTGCGAAGAGTGTATTGCAGTGTCGTTTCGTTTATTTTAATCACATTCTTGCCACTTATCGATACGCGTAAAACTGTACGTTTTGTGTTGAAGGTGCATGCGAATGTGCATTTGGTTGCATCGAGGCTCTTTCATCTAAGACGTTTATTTTGTGGGACAAAAAAAACACTCGTATAATTACCATTTCATTTACCAGTTCTTTTTAGCCCAGTAACTCTGACGTATATTGTCATTTTTCTGTCTTGCTGGTTGTACGCTATGTCAGCACAACGCACATTAAATCACGGTATTTCAGTTCTTCTGCCTTTTACATCTACTCCAGCACGTTCGAATTTTGTTGTATATTCAGGCTCTCTCTCTCTCTCGTAATTTACCTCGTAACAACCTTTTTGGAAATCCTTGTTTTGTGAATTATTAAATGCATGGAAGCCGGGATGACGTTGGCCGTGTAATGACCAGGCTACGGGCTGAGCGGTCCGGTGTTCGATTCCCGGCGGGAGCAAGATTTTTGCATTTACAGAAACGTCCGGACCGGCTTTGGGGCCCACCTGTCCTCCAGTTCAGACTGGCGTTCTTTACCAGTGGAAGAGAGGCAGATTCGTGAATTCGACGACTCGTCACCACTAGTGTCCGGGTTAAGAATGAGTGCAACTGTACCTGCGTATTCCACATATGCCTTCATGACGTGGGCAGGCACAACCTTACCGTTAGTTATGTCTTTTCCTTCTTCAATGCTGCAGCTGTTTCGTGCTGCGTTAATCCCTTCATGTACACTTAAGTTTCCAAGAAATTTAGTCCCATCGACTTTGTTTGTTAGCAGTATGTTGGAAATGTCATGACCCTGTAAGATTGTACGAAAGTATAATCCATATTTTCTTTACACATGTTATTTTTACAGTATATTAATGTGTGACTCCGAATTTGAAATCCGAGCAGTATGGTGTAGCGGTTAACGCCGTACCTTTGCCTGTTCCGGGTGGTGGCTTGTCCTGTATTTTCCGTGCTTTTGTTCAGTACCAGCCAAGTGCTGGGGTGATTTCCGAGGTAGACAATGACCGCTTCCGAAGTCTGTGATTTGCATGTTTCGTAAGTCATTATGTTCGTCGCTCTGTGGTCTTCGATGCTATCATGGTCCTAAAATAACCCTCAGCAGGTGGTTGTGAAGTTGTTAGTTTGTTGATTTTGTTATTTTACTAGGGTCCCTAGGATAGCTCAGTCGGTATAGTGACGGATACGCACTGATAACCGGGCAGTCTTGTTTCGATTCTTCAACAGGCAACACATCTATTCCAAAACGTCCATAATTGCATTGAGGTTCACGAGCTTACTGTTGAATTTGTACCAGGGGAATTTTCACCGTGGTATAGGGGACCAGACCGTAAAATTTACCAGTCAGCATCCATCCATTGCCGGGGTTAAAAATGAGTGGCGGTATGCCTCCGCTCCCTCGTGTGTCTTCATGGTGTAGACAGGAACATCTTTACGTTTTTTAATTTGTACTAAATGATTATCTTCTATTGTAGGATTTTTTATTGACATGTTCAGGGTTATTTTAAATAAATTAAATATTGTGTGGAGGAGTTGGTATGCTTCTTGCGAGCGAGTGATGTACCCGATTATTCGGCGTTTCTTTATGTGGAAATGACTTTAAACAGCTTTGCAATACCGCCCGAATATGTAATAACATCGGCAGTGATTTGAGAACAAATGACAATTCACAGAACTTAAGCAGCAGCTGTAAAAGACAAGTATGTCGTAGTTAGATAGCTGTGGTTTCGTTCGGAGTCTTTTTTCCTTCCGTTTCGGTGCTGTGCCTTTCGACCCACTTTGTCTCACTCTTCTCCATAAAACCACCGATGACAAGGTCGCAACACCTTGTGTCAGCCCTCGGCTTGTCTGTAGTCGCAGAATGCGCAACCGGCGATTTTTCGTCATATTGGTCTTCATTATAACGCGGCCTTCGACCGTCGATTTGCTGATGTGTTGTTGCGTATCGCGATGTGACCCTCAGCGTTTAGCCCAGTCCGTCTGAGATGTTGATAATGGCTAAGACGGTCAGGAAATTCCCCGCCTATGGAGCCGAGATAGCGTCGTCGGTATAGCGACGGGGGTGGTCTACCCGGTGTTCGAATCCTGGCGGTGCTAAGATATTGTTGTCATCTCCAAAACGTCCAGACCGGCTTTGGGGCGCACCCTGCATAATCTCCATTGAATTGCAAGGGTTTTGTCGGGGGTAAAGCGGCCGGGTCGTGATGTTGACCACCCACCTCTATCTAGTGCCAAAATTAAGAATGATTAGAGCCATAGACTACTACTCCCATATGCCTTCATGGCGTGGACCGGGAAATTTTCACCTTTATTCCCCACCGTTAAGGGACTCGAGGTTCATTCATTGGCCTTGTGCTTATCCTGAGCCACATGAATCCAGCCCACCTTACACAATGCTTTAGATACGTTTTAATATTATCCTTCAGTCTGCGCCAGTCTTCCAAGTGGGTTGGTGTGTTAACATGCTCAAACTAAACGTTTGAATGTTTGTGTCATCTTTTTCATACAATCAGCACCAAGAGAATCACTTTCCCTGTGGATAGGGTTGTCATTACTACGTTCTTGCATCCTTGCTACCTTTGCAATGTAACTAGTGAAGGAATAGACATCGTACTTGACTGAAATGTTTACTAACGACGGTTGCGGTTTCCCACCTCTAATTTGCCACAAGGTCTTGGTCTTGCCAATAGCGGTTTTGCCAACCGCGAGATATTCCGGGAACGTGACAGCGGTTAGTGAGGGATTGGTATGTGTAAAAAAAAATTTGAATTCGTGAAATCGTGGCGAACGTACTGAGATGAACTGCTTCAGTCTTCTGCGTACATTCGGACAGGCTGACCGTTCATAGCCTTAATACGAACTGTGTGGAAGTTGCGCCGGCATTACTTCGCCATTTACCTTAATGAATAGAATAGCGCAGACGTATTTTGTCCGTGTACATGTAATTTGACTTTGAATTTTTGGCTGGCCAGTTTATACATTTATGCATTAAGAGACACTCCTTTCGGGCAAGCTGGCGTTCTTCAGTGGATACTTTTTGAGTAGTTTGTTTTCCTTTATTTGTGGTTTCCCTGCGCCACGAGGGCACATGGGAAATGGAGGTATACCTGCCTACCTGCGTTCTTAACATTGTCACTGGTCAAAGATGAGTGCTTATTAACTTCACACCCTGATCCTTTTAACGCCCGTATTAACCAAAAGCACTAAATTATATGACAAGTTACATGTCCTCGTATTCTGCAGTTCCAAGCACAGTTCCCTTCATTATCATTTTCCCTGAGCGGCACTTGCTGGTTGTGTTGATGAGTTGCACAGGGTTGCAGCCAGTAATGCGTGGCAGAAATTCTTCGATGTTTCGTTTCTTGATAATTAAAATTAATTGTGGGAACGAAATATTGAAAGTAAAGGGGAAGCAAAGTGTGCTGATTAAACTCATTGCAGATCGTGTCTTAAAATCAGGCTGTAAGAACTCAAATACGGATTTATTCGCGCCGGGAAGTTGCCTGTGGGGCAGTTGCTTGCTTTGTTTTTGACGAAATAAACCCGTGTTTGTGGTTTTGAAGTCGTATTTGGGACACGTTGTAGACTGGGGGTGATCTGTTTAATAACAATTTTTTGTGTGGCCCCAATATAACGTGGTATTTGAATGTAAACAGAAACATCTTAAGCACGTTTGGCTTCTTAGTATTAGCCTTTGGGTGTGTGAATATGTTAATATTAACTTATTAATTGGCACTGTCATTGTCTTCGGCCATTTAGCAGAGAACTTTAGATTGCTTGGTGGATAATGAATGGGAAGAGATCTGGGTGGGAGTCACCGAATTAGTGTTGCTCTCCTCGGAATTTCTTAGTGTGACTGAGGAAGACGGAGAGTAACGCCAGGATATTTGCTTTTCCCTGCCGAGTTCGAACCTGGTACCTTCCAATTACAATTCGGAAGCGTTAGCGCTTAAACCAGCTAATAGTTAGGGAAAGTGCTGAACTAAGGACTGTGCCATTGAGCCTAGAAACTTCTCTCACACTCGAGTTTTGAAGGTTGCCGTGGAAAATTGGTTTGGCGGCTTTGAGTTGTAGAGTTTCACGTAATGTGTGCGTGTGGGCTCATTGTCTCATACTATTTTGTTTTGTACAGTAGCCTTTAAGTGACCTACATATTTAGGGGCAGAATAGGCACACAAATGGGCGGAGTTTGTAGTAGACAGTCAAGGCTTCTGAGTAGCGGGGTGATCAAAACAGCTCGAGTTGTCGAGCAATGGAGCATGAGGAAATGTTGCGATAGGCAAGGAAGAAGAATAAGTAACAGTAAGCATTTGATGACCTCCTTATGTCATGAGTCACGTGACAGAATGTCTACTACGACTGTCTGGAGTTGTAGCCCATTGAAGACAACCGCTGTGTGTAGAGAATTTTCCCCGTGTTACTCGACGTGGACGAATGACATGGGTTGTAGACCTTTGCTGATGAGTTGCACATCGTTATAGCTAGCAGTCGGTGGTACAAATTCTGTACTGTGGCCCTTTTTTAGGCGAGTTGGTAAAATTGCGACTGTTAGCTTCGTAATGACTGTCCCTCCGTCCGAATGGAATAACTCATCTCCCAGTGGACAGACTTTCATAAAGTTCTGTATTTCAGTATTTTTCGGAAATCTGTCAATAAAATTCAAGTTTCATCAAAGCCTGACAAGGATGACGGGTACTTTACATGAATACCAGCATATATTTTTTTATCATTCCTCTCTCATTTCTTCCTAGAATGAGATGTCTCAAACAAAAAGTTTTAGAGTATATCAAAACAAACATTTTATGTTTAATAACTTTTTTAAAAATCGTGCCGTTTAGGAGATAATGTGTAAACAAGACTGACAGTGTACGTATCACGTATCATTCAGGCGCGTTCGTGCAACCATTGTGGTAGCGGAAAAGCAGTAAGTATTACATATGGTGAGTGTGTGTCTGCATCCTTAGGTATCCATCATGCGGTGCACATGCGCCATATTGTCATCTGTGCCCGGCCCGGCTCTGCAGTGTTTTTCCACGTTGTCTCACAAACGGCACAATTTTCGGAAACTGCTACTGAACGCAAAATGTGTGCCTTGATTTCCACTACAACTTTTGCCCGAAACATTTCTCATTCTAAGAAACACTGAGCGAGATATGATGAAAAATGTTTAGTGGTCTTCATGTAAAGTACCGTATATTCTTCCCCGATTTTAATGGAACTTGAATTTTCTGGACAGTTGTACGAAAAATACCCAAATATAAAATTCATGAAAATCCGTCCAGTGGGAGCCGAGTTGTTACATGAGGACCGACGGACAGAGATGACGAAGCTGATAGTTGCTTTCCCAGTTTTGCAAACGCGCCTAAAGTACCGTACAGCCGGGCAGCTCACAGATGGCAGTATGGTGCAGGCCCATACATGTTGTATGCCTAAGGCCGCGTTACACACTTGATCATTCTGCCTTAACGTAATGTACACGGTTTCGCAGGTGTGGACGATGTTACTGTAACATTCGCTGTGTTCGGTTCGCCGCTGGGGCTGATCCACCTTGTTGTCGGTTTTTCAGCGAGCATCAGAGGATGTTACGTCACACCGCTACACCAAGATTTGTTTCTTTGCTCGCTGCCAATCACGCCAGGCGGGGTTTTAAATGCCGTCTTATGCCTGGGACGCCGCACGGACTCTAAAGGTTTATTATTTAGTAAAGTATCTTCAGCTGAAAATTATGCGTTAATGAAAGTGCAGTATGATTCAGAAATAGTAGTTGTTTGATTGCTGAAATTTACCACATTGTTAGAGGTGAACTCGTGACAGCAGAAGGAGACCCTGTTGCAGAAACAAGTACAAATTAGATCGTTGATTCTCTCCCTATGCATCTCCCACCAAAGACGATGAAAGGAAGGGAAGAGTGCGAAATGATGAAGAAAGTGTTGCCGGCCTTTCAGGTTCAAATCCTGAAACGGACCGGCGATTCAAGATCAACCCCTGAACAAGCTTGATTCGGATAAATTCATTTGGCTGTAAATAACATAACTATGGAAAACAGCAGGAGTGTGCGAGGGCAGTTAAGGCATTCAAAAGCACGAGACTGGACAGAACATCTCATGTGTGAAGCTGGTAGCAGTTTTGCAGCTCGGTGTTTCTGAATGTAGCCCCAGACTTCACACTTCTGAGGACGTAATTCATTCGGCAGGAATGCCATTGGGCAACACACCTAAATATTGGTTTGTTTGAAGTTTAGTGTCTACTGACTTAATTAGCTCAACCAATGAGATTTGATTTTCCAAAAAAATTAAATTCTGCGTATGGGGTTTCTCTAAGTTTGAGTTTCGGTCAGTAGAATCATTACAGTAGATAGGGGGGTATTTGGTTTGGACGGTGTAGAAGATGCAAGCGAGGAGACACTTCGTATTGGCAGCTGGAATAGTAAAATGTAAAGCAATCCCATTACAGGCCTGGATAGGCTCCCAGATTTCAAGACGGTCGGCGCATGAAGGTGGTAAGGTTGTCAGCCCTACGCCTTTACCCGCAGGAAATATTCCTGGTACTCATTTCTGTTAGAGGCTGAATCGACCCCAGGACCATAGTGCGGTCGGAAGGATTGTCAACGAAAAATTCCAATATCGGGAATCGAACCCGCAACCTTCCGGCTTGTAGCGCATTGTCTCAACCAACTGCGCTGCCGCGTCCCAGTTGGAGTAGTGCGTACATAAAATTGGGTGCTTCGTCAGTTTGAAACTGTTTTAAAATAAATTTTCTATAAAAAAAGTGACAAGTAACTGTGTGTGTCCAAGTGCTACGGATACACCCGCTAATGTTTATAATCTGATAGTTTCTGTAAACCAAGAGTGAACTTTTACAAACAAAATAAAGAAACCCCCAAGAACTAAGTATTGTGTACGTGTGTCAGCCGGAATAGTCGATCGCAGGTCTTGCAGGCACCTCCCGTGTAAATTATCCGACCTTCAGAATCACTAAGCGACAGAGGGGAAGCTACACACCCACCCATTCGGATGTTAATAGGACAGTAACAACGGCATTCAATTAGAGGACGTCGTCAGCAACAGCAGCCGCCTCCGCAGACGACGAATGCCGAAATATTTGCACTTTCATTGCAAACAAGTTGCAAAGTTATTATTTGCCGCCCACCAGGAATAAAGTGCAGCACACAATAAGCCAAAACGCATTCGCTGTCGACCCGGGACTATTTGATGTTGCATATCCTGTCTCCACTCCGTCACCAGCATCCCAGGTTTCCCCTCCCACCAGTACTTCCTCGGCTGCTGGTTCAGAAGACGTAATTCTGAGTGATCTGGTGTGCCCTTAAATTGTGCAAACTAAAGTTCAGTTATTAAAAGTACTTTCTTAGTTATGTATTTGGTTTCATTGTTCAGACCCATCGATTTTATGTGCAAAACAGTGTACTCTGTACAGTACTAAAATTTTTACTTGTATGTTTTCCATCAGTGCCTCAGCAATAGCTTGACACACTTCGGGTACAATCTGCCTGATTGTTTGTTTAGAAATTTGGAAAATATGTTGCAGACGGGTGTACGAGTCGCCTGTGGCCCAAATCGCAGTGCTACTGCCAATCTCTCTTGAACCGGAATGGCTGCTCGGAATCTGGTATCCCTTTTCACAATTTTCGGACGAACTAAATTCATCAATATTTCAAAATCTGTTGGTGCCATTCGATTAAATTTTTTTACTGTCCACTACATTCTTGGAACTTCAGGTCTGCTAACCAGCTTGTCCTACTGTACACAGACCTCTTTCCGTTCAACTCCGTTTACCATTAGCGTCTTTCTCGTAGCATTCTTCTTCTGGACAGCATGTGATGTACAAATATGAATGCCACGCTAGCTACCTGTAAAGGCATTTCCCAACCAGGAGCAGCGAACACTGTTGGATCACAGCGTGCAGCCCGTTCGCCAGAATGCTCGCCTTCTTGTCCCAACCGAAACCTCGGAGCGAGGAGAGCCGCCGTGCGATCATGTTACGCTGTTAAGTTCGACAGAATGCTGAAGTGTGTACGCCGCCTAAGGTTACAAACACAACCACAGAATATGTAATACGTACTGCTTTTCCACTGCAACAATGGTTGCGCAAACGCTACTCAGTGTTACGTTATAGGACGTTGCCTTTCTGGTTTATGATACCGACACTTTTTGTGTTGTGGTCAAGGAAGGATAAAAGGAAAGAGAAAAAGAAGTACGAATGAAAGAAAAGGGAATGAAGTAATAGAAAGGAAACACCGTGCTAAAAGATCCGACTGTCGCCATTATTAATTGTGGTGTGAGAGGTGTATTTGCCATTATTAATCGTGGTGTGAGAGGTGTATTTGCCATTATTAATCGTGGTGTGAGAGGTGTATTTGCCATTATTAATCGTGGTGTGAGAGGTGTATTTATTTGTGGTTTAATGAACGACCCTCTTGTATATGAGGTCGAACGATACAAGTGAATAAATCTAAAAATCCAGTTTCCAGAGCTGTGGTAGAACGAATTACAGTATAAAGCTACCTTTATTAACTGATGTGAACTTCGACGTGTTTCATAGCAGCTCATAAAGATAACTTGACGTTGTACTAATCAGACTTTAGATTTATGAATTTGTATCAACAAAACGCAGAGAAATGCATGAAGCGAATATAAATATATGTCGAACTTTAGAATGAGAGTGATGGGTGTGTTAGAGAGGACGTGGGGGAAGCGGTCGTGGCCCAGTTTGAGGTATTGTTCCAGCATGTGCCTGCAGGGAATAAGTAGAACTGCTAGATACTCTGCCTAGACGTTCTCCGGGTCGATGTTCGAACCTGACCCTCCCGAATTCAGAGGGGGAATTCTACACCACCGCAACGCCCGGCGAAAGAAACAAAAAAAGGAGGGATAGACACATGATAAGATGTAGAATAAAAGATGTGATAAAATGACGAATATGCAGGTGGTCTGATTAGGTGACGGAATCCGTACTGAATTTGTTCCAAAATCATCGGGTAAAATATCACTTTGGAGGTACGAACATAAAGGAGGGTAATTTTGGAGCTGTGAGATAAAGGCATATGGGAGGTGAGTAGTCAGCTTCCTTCGCAGGCCACTTTACTCCCGGAGGAAACCCCTTCCACCCCGCCAAATAATATTCAAGTGGGTGTTTCAGGATAGGGACATGTGGGCTTCTGTGAGCACGTTAACGAACCCTGCTGTTCAATTAAAAGCGTAATTTCTTAACCAGATTTTTAACAGATAGGTAAGTTTAGGGTTGGTTAACGTTTTGGAGGTCAGTCATTAGCCCTTTAAAGCCTAGTGGCTAGTGTATCACCAGGGTCTGACATTCAGATATTTTACATTTCGCACGCAGAGTGGATTTGTGTGTTCTTTACGGATCTCTGAACTCGGGGGCATTATTTCCACTAACGGACTGGTTTGCATGACCGATATGAAGTGTGTTTACTGCGCGGTACAAAAGGAATCTTTATGTATGTCAGTTTTTAGAGGACAAATGTAGCTTTAAGGTTGCTGTTTGTTCTGTGGTTCCAAAATGTGTTATTGCACAAAAGGAAATACGTAAGTTACAAAATTGTAAATATTCTTATGACTAGAAGGAAGTTTATATTTTCGGTTCAGAATAATTTTGTCTTCAAAGGATTAGACGTTCAAGTGTCGGGTCCCGTCACCTGTCATTCTGTATGGTGTGTTGCCATTGTAATGTACCACTACCTTGTTCACAGTTACTAACGCTGGGCCGCGTGTAATTGCATTTCTAGACAACGTAACTACCAACCAAACGTATTTCGTGACGATTTGCATTTCAGGTATTCCTGAATTAAGAAATGGAATTTACGTCTTATGGTTCAAATTTGCGCCCAGAGTAGAAGTTTTTAAAATACCTTTGGAGGCGTAATTATGTCAGAATATCTTCATTACTAATTTTGTTTCACTTAACAGACGATCCCATTCCTGAGGCGACAGAGAAAATGGCATAGGCCCCGATCTCGTGGGTCGCAGACTGGAATCCCTTTAAAAGCATTTATGTGTCCTTGGCGTGTACTGTATTGTGGAGTAATGCTAAAGGTACTTTCCTTCCAATTACTCCTCATACCCAGAGAGTCGGTGTTTTTAATATTCAGTTCTTTTGGGATGAGCAGCCATATTGTTCCTACCGGCATGTGACGCATTGTCGTTCGGGGAGTAGTACTTAACCACACGGCGTCACATCCCGCACTGATAATCTGGGCGATCTCGAATTTGTAGTTTCGTTGATTGCGTTTCTGGCAAAACAGACATGAATGTGTGGGCTAATCGAAAACCAGAGGTCATCCGCCGCTTGTATTCGTCGATAACTCATAGTAGTGAGATGTTTATGGTATGGTGCCTTCATGTACATGTTGCGTGGCTGCACCCCGGCCGCACATCAGGTGCAAAGACCGCATAAAATATACTTCTTGAATTTATTATCGTGCCTTTCAAGGAAACGAGGGAGTTAATGACTTATAACCGGGCCTTTTACGAGGCTGCTTTTCCTGTCTACTGGGCACATGGTACTGAGGCGTATTGCGTCGTCAGTATCAAAGAAATTAGCGAGGATTAGAATTGAATGGGTGAAATTCCGTCATCGTGCACGCGGATGACGACGTCGTTGTTGGGTGGTCACGTTCTTCCCAGACGTTTTTAGTTAGCTGAGCCCCTGGACGTGTCACAGTGTTGCTGCGCGTAAACACCAAGAAAAAATGTTTTTGTTCCAGCATTCGAAGTAGGAATGTCACTGGCGGACAGTGCGTTATATTGTGTTAATGTGACAAACTACGTCTGACTGGAACGTAGTGAACACCACAGTGAATTTATTAAATTGGTAGTCTTCACGTAATACTGTCGTGCTGAGAAAAGTAAGGTGACAGTTTTCCCTTGCGCGCCATGAGGCATATGGAGGAATGAAGATATGGCTCCACGCAATCCGAACCCCGGACTTGATTGTCGTGAATGGTCACATTTACACCGCAGCCACTTTATCACAGGTGAAGTTCCTAGGATGCCAGTTTAGGAGGCTGGGTCGGCCCCATGGCCGCTCTGGACGCTGTGCAGAAGAGAGAGAAATCTCTTGCCCGTGCCGGGAATAGAGGCACGATTCCTCGGTTTCCCATCCCGTTGTCCGTCCCTGTTATGCTGGTGAAACTGCAAACCAGTAGAAACTGCGCCTTGTTTGAATTTGCGGTTGGTGAGGGACGTCATTGTTCGTTTTAGATGTGTGTACCGTTTGTGCCTTAAGACTGTGCTTTGTGATGTATGGGAGAGAGCATGCTACCTTCTGTTTTCCTGTTTGCTTCTCTGATGGGGAGGTGTTATTATGAATTGATCGACCCGCGCTGAGTGAGAGACACGGGGTCGACCATGCTCTCTCTGTTTCGCTCACCTCACCGTCGACGTTGCTGGGAGAAACTTTCGCTCTCTACTTCGTACGTGTAGCTGGCGTAGCTCGCCGGCAAATGTGTTGGAGGTCAGTTACCTCAAATGCTCTACCAGATGTAGTTACGTACCTTTTAATTTCACCGTGGGAATTGTGTTGAATGTTTGAATGTGGTGCATTATGGCGCTTCCAGCCAAAGAGTGCCAGTGTCAAACTGGAGAATCTTTTCCGTTTTGATCTATGGCAGGGCGTCACATCCTAAACCCGCGGCGTCCGAACATGTGGCTCACGCGACATATTTAGCAAAAGACTGCAGAAGTTGCTGGTACACTTGAACTAGTCGAGTAGGGCCCTGCGCACCGATTTTATACTGCCGCTAAAATATTCACAATTTTTAATAACGCACTATACTTCACAGCTGTCAATGATAAATTCATTGTCTCACTGTGGGCCCTCACGTTGAGAGGAGAACATGGGTTTTCGAAAACAGGGTGCTGAGGTACATACGGCCGAAGAGCAAGTAACAGGAGGCTGGGGAAAGCAGCATAATGAGGTTCATTGATTTGTTTCATTGTTATGTGCTATTATAAAGGTGACCAAATTTAGGGAAGATGAGACTGGCGGGGGAATGTGGCATGCATGGAGGAAGAAGAGAAAATTCGTACAGGGTCTTTATGGGGAATCCTGAAGGAAAGAACTCACTTGGAAGACCTGGGCGTTGATGGGAAGATGATCTAATGGATTTCAAATGCAACATGCAGTGTATTCATCTTGCTGAGGACAGGGACAAGTGGTGGGCTGTTGTGAACACGGCAGTGTACCGTCGGATTCCTTAAAGTGTGGGGAATTTCTTGCCTAGCTTCAGACTAACGAATGACTTTGCTCCATACAATTAGTGGCCCACTACGGAAAACAGTTGGACGCTCTTGCTGTATGAAGTCTCCCCGTCCTCCTGTTGACTTCCCGCAGGTGTCGGCAGTAAATGCGAGCGCCCACAGTGCAGTCTTCGGCCAGACTGCTCTGTCGTCGTTTAGCCGTGCAGGTTGAGGATAAACTTGGCGGTGTTCCATAGTGTTTATGTTATGTGACCGTGTGTTGTTATTTCCGTACTCTGTTGCATGTGGGATCGGAGTGACGATTTTCCTGTTAAGAGGTGCATTCTTTGCACTTGTAAATTATTTTCCTGAATCGTAACAGGATCTTCTAATCCATATGGGATTTTGAATGTTGGCAAATAATCGTTAATAAACGTCATCTGCAACAGTGCTTTGTGTTCGGATATAGTCATGAAGCTCTAAAATAAACTGGCAAGAAGTTACCCTCCACCCTTGGTTGGTGCGTCCACCAGCAAGTTTGTTACTGACTCTTTTTTTGAAGTCTTCAAAAGACAGTTTGAAGCACTTTCCTGTTCATCGATCTCCGTTATCCGAAAGATCATTGCTTCGTTAGAAGGTTACCATGCTTTGCCTGGTTGTCCTACAGTATTAAGGCGAATGCGGTTATGGTGGAATGATTCTGACAAGGGAAACCCGAAATATTTGGAGAAAAGCGCGCTTTAGTGCCACTTCCTTCAACTCATAATTTTATCTGGCCCGGTATCGAACTCGGCCTTCCGCGGTCAGGGGCCGGCGACTCACCTGAACCATGGCACGGCCCGTGAATATGGAAATCTAAATAATTCTTACCTCGCGGAAAACCGTGTACTGCAGTTAATGCCGTTGGACGTAACCGTTTTTTGGTCTTAGAATTGTATGAAACATCAGAATTAGGCGTTTTTAATGTTCTTACAGTAACCGTTGCCTTGAAAGAGCTAAACGCCGAGGAGATGGCGATGTATATCGTGATCCTTGTCACATACGTTATTCGGCGTAGGCACGTACAAGTAGGTCAGTGGAGTGGTCGTCAGAGGTAATGCCTGTCCTAATTACTATTTGTTTCGTAGAACAAGACACTTTTTTGTTTCGGCGGTCTGTCTTTTTCTGTGTCTCCGGCAGCAGGGTCTTGAAAGCTTGAGGCCATGTCCGGCAACTGGCACTCTTTTGAGATTTACACGGCTGAAGAGTCAGAACGATTTCTGCCGACTCCTGCGACTTGTATGAGAGATGTTCCAGGTTACAAGGTACAAAGAATGCTTCTGACTGCTTATTTACCATTTGGGTCTGTAGCAACGTAGTTGTGGACTGGCTTCAGCTGGTTGGGGATTGCCTTGTGAACATGATAGTGAAATGCGCTGACTTCACTAAAGGCGGGCCTTTTTTTTGACAAGGGTGTCTACTGTCAGCTTCTCAAGGAAGTGTCAGCTTTGCAGTATTATGAGCCATATAGCCTTTTTCTGTACTCTTTTGTTGGAAGGAGCGAGGTTCGTGATAACAAAACACCATTGTGTGTTCAGAACGTAGGTCTATCGATTTTCTCTGTGTTTATGTATTTTTTGCAGGCCAGATGGCGCTTGTTCGACCAGAATTTGCGCAACATTGTGCTCGTATATGTAGGACAGAAAGCGACGTTGAGGAAGTGAAGGTTTTGGAATATGAAATATTACTGTAACAGGCTGTTCTGTTATATATGGGTCGTGCGTGTGTGGGGGGAGGGGGTCATGTATAATTAACTCCATATAACCTATGTCATGACGACCTGTTTCTATTGTTTACTACATCTGAATACACCTCACTTCGAGCTGACACCCAGCTTCGCTCCAGTGTACTTGCGTGCTTGGTAGCGATTAGAATGAAGCTAGATGACGACGATACCGGGGACATTGGACTTGCAGGATTTCGCAGTAGGCCACGTGCACGTATACGCGCTCACAAGACCTGACGTTTGTGCGTGTCCTGACACCGGTTGTTACGGAGACACATAATTGGGTCGATACAGCAGTTACCTGTAGTCTTGCGTAGGATATGGGAAACCCTTGTTTTATATAACGAATGTCGTTTGTGGCTTACCGCCGCTACTTTGCCGCTCCTGTGGATGGTCGGTTGAGTGGTGTGCGTTGGTACGACAGCAAGTGAAACGATACTCTGTTTTTCAGATAAAGTAATGACATTACATTCCGGTATCTTTCGCTGGAACCGAAATTCCACTGTGTTGTAAACGTTTGCCGTGTTGCCTTGGGCACAGTTTTCTGTCAGTATTGTGACAGGGCTGTACGACCGGGATCGATTCTTGTCACTGGCAATAATCTGTTTCTCGCCCACACCTGTACAGCGGGAACGAGGAGATCTTTCTGTCGGAATATATGAGCCAGATTGAGGTACCTCGCTCACGGGCCGAGATTAGGAATGCATTGCGCCTTACCTCCACTTCCCCATGCATCTTAATGTGGGGTAATTTATTAAGTAGAGTAACGGATTTCCCTTTGCCTTTCCCTTCACTCCTCCACCCTTCTCATCCCTTTTCTCCCCACACTTCTTTGAAAACATTTTTCGAAGTTGCCGTATGAGTTATTACAAGGGCCAACCGACCAATGCTGCCAAGGGCAGTAATATTCTGAGACTCAGAGAAGTCTCTAAATGCCCTATGTGGACGAAATGCCGAGTTTTTACTGTTAAACTGTGTGGCACATTTAGTTACACTTTTGCTGTAAAGGGTTAACTTTTTAAATTCAGTGATGTGCCTTTACGTACGTGGCGACCGAATGGGGTCCTATGAATTTCTGTCGTCATTCGTCATTTTAGAAGCGCCTTTTCTTACTTTGAATCGTCTAACCATAACGTGTTCTTTTGTCGGCGATGCAGGTGGTTGGAATTTGAAATCTGCGTTTACGCCATTTATACGTTTGGGGCGTGGTGCTAGACAGGGGTTACTTTCGTCTTTGCTACTGTATCCTAACTAGTTTGTTAACATTCGTATTCAGACGTCATTCGCCAACGGACCTGGCTTGCCACCATTGTTAAACCTGTATGAGAGGTCAGATTGTCCCTGCTCCTTATTAAGCAGTACGCCTTGAGGGGATATGGGGGAGTGCAGGCAGGCTATAACTCCATTCCTCATTAGATGGAGGTTAGAGATCAGCTTGACGCCGCTCCGGTTGCTTTACCCCCAGGAAATGGGCTTTCTTTACTCATTGAATTGGAGGCTTGTTGGCCCTCAGAATAGGTCTGGGACCAATCGGAGAAGAGAAAATATGCCCGCTCGGAATCGAACCATGATTTCTTAATCGTTCAGTCCGTGTCGTATTCACTACCTCGTATACTGCCTGATGTGCCCCGGCACTTTCGACACTTACGGGAATGGCTTATGAGGATCTGAATGTGATAAGTAAGATGGGGCTGATGTGATGCGTATGGTGAGTTTTGTGGTAACGGTTTCCGGAACGACTACTCGTGGAAGCCTTTTAACTTTGGACTTTTTCTGTTCCTTCTGCAGTGAAATACTTTTATATACCCCTGGTATAAACCCTTGACATAGTTTTCTAATTCAGACTTGATGAATACAAAAGCGCTGCATTTCTTTTTGTGGCCGTGCGTAGGTTCACATGTTGTGGATATTCGCTGCGCAATTGAACGTATTTCGTTCCAAGATTTCAGGTTCTGACAGCGGTGTTGCAGAAAATTCTGTTCTTCCGGGTTGTTATGCCGTGTCGACTGGTAAATCTTTATTTGTTTTGATGATTACCAAATTATGAAGAGCACCAGGTTGAAGAAAATGTGTATGAAGAGGCGTTCCCTAACTTGCGTTCAACATCAGACGTAATTAACGACGATCAAATAAAAGGATGGTACAGAGGGTCATACAAAAAGGACCTAGCCAGACACACTTGTGCGCGGTTTTCTTTGGAGAACACCTTCTGGAAGGATAATGTGTCATTGGACCTTAAACAGGGTCGGAAGTTGTGGACTGGGTTCAAGTCGGCATTGTGACTGGGCTGCCAGCTAATTCCGACAGAGGCAAGTGATTTTTCTCCTCCACAGCGTCCAGACCGGCTCTGGGGCTCACCCATCCTCGTGTCCCATGTGTACCGGACGATTCCTTTCCGGGGAATAAAGCGACCGGAGCGTGAAGTTGAACGTTCACCTGTAGCCAGTGCCGAGGTTACGAGCGAGTGGATCTGTACCTCTTCTCCCCCGTACCTACCGTCACGACGTGGACAGGGTCATCTTAACCCTATACCCGTGCTGGGCATGGCTCAAGGGCAGGTCCTGTGACCCCAATATCACACTTTGGATTTCCTAAGCGGCGGGGAATTGTTTGTATAGCCCAGCGACTAATAGCTTGTCAAGGGAGAAGATATTTAGCCAGAGGCGTACCACTTTATGGTGGACATTGCCCATTGAGGCAGGGTGGACAAATTTTCGCAAAATATAAGAGCCACCTAAACATTCTATGCGCCGGGAGGGTGACGTGATGCAAATTCCATAATGAGGAACCACATACATTGGGCGCCACTTCGACCTGGCGTCCGGGATTTCTGCACCATTGTATTGAGGCGTGTAATGTGCACAACGTTTCGGTGTTTGACTTGACTCCCGTATTTGTTTCGTTGGTTGTCGTTGGGTTATCCTAACAGTATTTTTCCCCCCGTTATTGATGTTGGTAGTGCCTGTTGATAAAAACCTTCTTCATCATCATCACGGCTGTACAGCCCTGTTTGAGCCTTGACCTTCTCAAGCTAATGTCGCCAGCGACCTATATCCTGGGCAACCCCCCTTCCAATTTCTTAACCAAGTTTCCTTGCGTCCTCCTCAGCCCCGTCAGTCCATCTTGATTTCGTTCGCCCACGTCTTCGTTGACCTCCATGGTTTGTCCACAGTATCTTTTTAGGTAATTCGTTTTCACCCATTCTCACAACTTGACCCTCCCGCCCCAGTCTACTGGATTTTATTACTATATTTTTGGTCCATTGTAAAGATCTTCTAATTCTCTATTGTATCTTCCGCCATTTCCCTCCTTCGCATGTTGAACCATTTGATACAAAACTTGGATATAGAAAATAGAAAAAAATGCCCGTGCGAACGCCGTGAAGGCATAGATGAGATAAGGTATAGCTTCACTCCGCATCGGATGGAGGCTAGTGGTCACCTTCACGCCCCAGCCGACATACTGCAGAGTGGAAGACTCCCAGTATCCATTGAATGGGAGACTAGGCGAGTCCCATTGCCAATCTGAACGTCTTGGAGAATAAAAAAATTATTACTCGTGCCGGGAATCGAACCCTGTATTGTACAGCCAGGTCAGTATACGCCGTACGCTGTCCCGGACTTTACAGAGCCTCGGACCTTTGAAGACTGGGCTAGTATGTTAACCGAGTCCGTCCCACCGCTTGTCTTGTTTCGTATTGTGCCTGTGTACGAACACGTGTCACAAATTGTGGATTCAGCCTGTAAGTACCCCCGTCTGCTGAAGATAAGGCATGACGGTTTCATGGTGAAGAGCTTTTCGGATCGTACATTTGGTACGTACTGCAGTTAAAGAAGAACACTATTCAGGCGTTCCGCAGACACAATAGTTACCTGCGCGAGAGTAGCTGTGAATCTCTTGGACAGATATACTTTTGGGATAATATTTTTGCGAAGTATGGGATAAAAACATGGCCGTGCGAAAACTTTCCCGAGCTTTCGGTCTAATGGCGATAAAGCACTGGGCGTAGGAGTGCGAACGTCGGGTGTGCGGACTGACCATAAAATTACCTACACACCATGCATTTTGTAAGCGTGATTTTGGGCTTCCACCGCGGTGTAAATGAGATCTTCGCTCTTCTGGGATGTTACGCAGCGTAGGTTGAGTGTTAACGACATTTCGAGACAATCTGTCGGCCCCATTTTCAAGTGTCAAGATGGCACCGACGTGCTATCCCGAAACGTCGGCAACTGCCAATTACACATCTTGACATCCCAGAAGAGTGAAAATAATATTATTCTGTAAGTTAACAATTACGCTGATGGCCACGCCCCCAGAGTTTTGGTTGTATTCGACCAGTTGAACGTGCACATAATGTGTGGTTAGTCGGTGTGTTCGTTAGAGAAATGTGTATGTAAGCTGGAGGAAAGTCGATTTAATGAGTTATGCTTGGAACTCGTTATTTTCCGTTTTCTGTGTGGTACAATGCATAGATTTTCTCGTTTTGCTGTATTTCGGAATTTAGACGTTGGACGGAATAATACAGCAAGTAATAAATCTTTTGGGCATGGGGTTCTGATGAAATTGAACTGGATTTAGTGAGCGACCTTTTCTCCTCAGACTTATATTCATGTTCGCTTTTCTTTGAATCAATTTGTGACGAGAACATGGCGTGTAGAAGAAGTGTTGCAGCCGCAAGATAGTCGCCTTCGCCATGTAGTGTTTGTGGCAGTGGTCTGGTTTCTATTTAAATCTCACTTGATGATGCTGCGTTAGCATTGCTGTGGGAATAAGGAAAAGTGCAAGTAGGCCGGTTTGACCGGATGGTCTGGTAGGATGCTGTATGATGTGATGACTCAGGGCTCTCGTCCGTCCGACAAGCCAGACGACCTTGCGCACCCACGTGCCAGCCGCTACAGGCGACGCCCTCCACCTCTTCACTCTGTGATTGTTGCTCCTAAGGCCCATGCCGCCACCTACCCATGCATCTCATTCACTGAAACATGGGCGGGTCGATTTCAGATGCAAATTCTTGCGTAAGGGGGTTTGGGTTTGTTATTGTTTGTAGAATGTTTTGAGGCCATGCACTCCGGGCTGTCTCCAATAGCCGTGGTAGGTGGCAGCTGGAATGCATTTAAGATACGCTATTCAGTGACTGGTACAACAGACGTACTGCAGGGACGCTGATGTTTCGATGGCCGGTATATAATTGTGTGCGTGCGTTCTCTGGTAGAGATGTTTGAAATTTGTTCAGGCTAATGGATTAGGAGAATGCTTTGGTTAATGGATTGATGGTTGGATTTATAAAGTTAATGTGCGTTGGTTATTAACAGTTGGCACATTGCGGACTTGATATCCGCCTCAGTGGGCTGCACCTCAAAACTGCGTGTGTATAAGCTGTGTGGTCACTTTCTCTTCTTTTTCTTCTTCGCTGCTTCTCTTCTTCTTTCCTCATTCTCCTTTTTCTCCTAAACATGAGGCTTGTGAAACTGCAGTCATCTGATCCAAATTTTTCCAACGGCTTTTTAAAAGTAAAAAATAATTTCGTACTGTATTTCGAGAGTGACGTTTCATTTTATATCAGACAGTGACCAAGTGGTCATGACTCAATTATCGTGTGCTCTTTTGTGAAACAGGAAGCCGAGTTCAAAAGTTGATGCACTTCATCTTACACACCGAATTTTCTGAAATTGCCTCTATGAGTCACTACTTACACAACTTTTACATTCGTGGTTCCGTGCATCATTACAATTGTTCCAAAAATGAACACCAACAAGATGACACTTAAGGACTGTCCTTTATTTCACGGTTATTCGTCCTTTACTCTACATGTTTCGAGCTTCAGGGAGCTCATCATCAGGAGTTCACTTTTTCTACACTGTACAGGCAGTCTCTGGCATACTGTATAATCTGATGATGAGCTCCCTGAAGCTCGAAACATGTAGAGTAAAGGACGACTAACCGTGAAATAAAGGATAGTCCATAAGTGTCATCTTGTTGGTGTTTATTTTGGAACAATACTTAAACAATCTTTCCCATAACGCGTGCGTTAATGGTATACAGAGAGATGCATACATCTCGGGCGCCAGAATCTTGTTCGGTGGCACACGGTATTTGTGGATCCTCAGTATGGAACCTGCTTCGTGTCACTTTCCTGGCGCCTGGAAAATTTTTGGACCCTTGGTGTACCGTATAGAATTCGAGGTCCTCACGCTGGTAACTATGAAGAATTGTGTTTGTGTGGTTGAGTGGATACGTTCTGAGGTTCATTGGATTAGCATTCTGACGATTCGTTGGCATTTAACGTGGTGGTTTTTGTGGCCAGCTACCATGAAATTTTCCTACGTCTGTCAAGGTCTGAACTGTAATTGGTCAGCATGTGCTTACACCTGCTTTGTCCTCGTGCGGGAGAAAATTATGCCCCCTGCTGACAATTTTGAATAACGACAAGGCGGTGTGTTTGAACAGCTTATAATTGGGTTGCACCTGTTGTCCCTGTGCCGCTGAGAAGAGGGCTTGACACTGCTGTAAATGCTGCCGCTTGGTGGCAGTGTGTTACGTTGCATTCACGAATATGACCGTTCATGGCACGCGTTCCACTGTAACGTTTAGACTGTATCAGGGGCCATTGAACGTCATGTCAAATTTGTACCGGTACTTCTCTGTATGAGTGGCTGGGATTGATCATTCGGTGTAGTGACGAGCCTACGGGCAAGGCGGCCCGGGGTATCATGGTTCGATTCGTGATAGAGGCGAGACGCCCAAACCGGTTTTGCATTCCACGCAGCCGTGTCTTCAGTGCAGTTCTGTCTGGAGGGTCCGGTGCATGAAGCTGTCACCACTGGCCTCCATTTATTCCGATGCGTGGAGTTGTACCTCCACTGTCTCGTATGCCTTCTTGGCGTTCGCAAGGAAAACTTTATTTTTACCGGCTTCGGTGTGTTGAGTAAATAATTAAAAAATTTTGAAGAAACAGTACGCGGACGACTAAAGGCTTGGTGTGAGTTAGAGGGAAAAAGGAAGGGATCTCTAGTTGTAGGTCTAGGGTGTGCATAACAAAAGCTGTAACTGTCGGACCAACTGCGTGAAATAGCTGGCCAAGGATTTACCCGTCTCGCACAGAACCCGAAAATGTATTCTGATAATCGCAAGAGCCCCCATTTACTTTCGATTTTCAGCTAGACGAATCTTGTACACACTCCCTGATCCTGTGTCTGAAACAGCCATCATTCTCCCATGTTCGCCTAGGTCTTCAATGTCGTTCTTATACCCTTAAGGTTGTCGTACTAAAATTCTGTATGCGTTTCTTCTACTTTCTCCAAAGCGTGCCACTTTTCTCGCCACTTTTATTACCTTCCTTCTGATGAGTAATATACTGTTTCGTGAAGAGTGTATGTATGGATTTTAAGCGGAACGTTAGTTTCATCCTGCCCAAGATCTTGAGCACAAGCAGAATTTTGGACTATATGGTCAATTTTCATGCATAAATAGACGGTGGGTTGTTATCTCAGAGATAGTGAATGGTGTCATGACTTGAACATCGCACGACTGCGTTAAAATGCGGTTTCGACCGGAAGTTCTCATGATGAGCCTTCGGTTTCCATATAAAAAGCAGATTTTTTTCCTCCTAGCTGAATTACTTAGGTGCTGATTGACTTAGCAGCTGAGTGACGTAGGTCTTGGGCGTCCAACTTTTTTTCCCCGGAAAAGGGCCACAACTGTCCTTGTGGGCTGGACTGCGGGCCGCACATGTAAAAATCACACACACACGTATGTATAGTTTACTAATGTGGCCGCGGGACGCATAACACATTCTGGCGGTACGCGGAGTGGAACTCATGACTCAACTGCTGAAGAAGGCGCTACATGAAATATGTTTGCCCCGGTTGGCTAATTGGAAGTGCGCAAGAGTCCAAACTACTGAATAGTCTCCGGATGTACATTGTTTCCTTCGTGTGCTCAGAAATATATGTTTATTGTGCTGAGGATGTAGGGCTGATCGTTTCATAGAACAGGCAGATAAATTTATCTGTGCGAGTTGAAAAGTAACATAGTGCATTGCGTGGGCTATGTCATATGTACGCAATTTGTCTGTGTTTGTTAAGGCCGCAAGGTGTAGGATCGTCACCTGCGTCCCCGCCATGGTGTTTCTGCCTGCAGGCCCGTGTCCGTCTCAGAGATCCCAATCCGACGCGTGTAAATGGACGACAGTTTGACATGTGCCACCCGTGTACGTAATCGTCCAAATACTTTATTGTTTATTTAATTGGCTGTTCGGTATTTGCGTAGGAGAAAAAAGTGTGAAAATGCACCAGATACGGATCTTCATATCTTTTGACACGATTTCTGAAATGCGAATGCGGGTTGTTTAAGTGTCGTTGGCAGTGGATGAACTGAAAAGGAATAAAACCCAATTGATCTCCCAGGGACAGGAAAGATTTGGTCGGCGGGGGGGGGGGGGGGGCAGGAAAACCCTTGCAAGGTGAAGCCTTGTTCGGAAACCTTACTGTCCCGTTTTTATAGGGGCCCCGGAAAAAAATTACCACCCGCCTGATGCTTTTCGCATTTTTTCCCT
>Ga0123352_10002226_pt1 | contig 26865 bp, 19 predicted proteins | sample TergutLab28metaG_FD_89700 | JGI IMG/M metagenome (GOLD analysis project Ga0123352, IMG submission 89700) | Labiotermes labralis P1 segment gut microbial communities from Petit-Saut dam, French Guiana - Lab288 P1 | ecosystem: Host-associated > Arthropoda: Insects > Digestive system > Gut ... | reverse complement strand
TTTGTGAATGTGTATTTTTTAATGTTGTGGTTTGTAGATGGAGTCTTTAATTTGTCACTCTCTCCAAGTGTCATTTGGAATATTCAAGTGGAAACAGCAGTGAGATGTACGGGTCGTGTAAGGCAGTTGCGTTTAGTCAAGCACCCATGATAGCGTATTTTTGTACATACAGAAGATTGAATTTCTCTTAATGCATTTACAGGGCATGTACCTGCTTGTGGGATTGTTCATAATTGTCATTGGCTGTGCATTGGTGCTTGCTCGAAAATGGAAGAACAAAGGCAAGTGTTTACAATACTACACCTAATCATTTGTGTATATAACGGATTGTCTAGTACCTCCACTATAGAATTACCAACTTATACGTTACTTAATTTTTGGAATTGAATAATGTTCTGAATTTTATTTGGTTCTTATACTGATCATTTTAAAGAAAATAATTTCTTTCTTGTTTAAAAATATTAGAGGTTTTTCAGTTAATTTTGTGTTTTTGCTTCTTTTATAGTACCATTAGTATTGCAGCTCTGGCCATTGTCATCTTATGTATAGTAAATTTCAGATGATTATGCAGTCCTGTAGGGTGTGTATTGTCATATCAGATTTAACTGAGCTGGGTCAATGATAAAATTATCTTTATCCACATAAGATGAAAAGTTTACGCCAGTTTTCATAACTTTTCAGACCAGCTGTGATTTCCATTTGATTAAGCGTGGTATAGTGACCTATGTTTGTTGCATGTTGGGAAATTTACAACTTCTCAGATTATCTTAGGTGATATTGACCTGTTGTGTATTGCTTATAATTAAGGTGCTATATTAACTGACTAACACAACTATGCAAATATAATATATGGCCCTTTATTCAGTACTGCTACATATTTTGGCTGTTTACATAAGCCATCATCAGTTACACATCAGGTCACAAAAAGAATAAAAAGGGGAGAGGCCTCTCCTAAAAAACGGTGGTACAAAATCGTATAAAATAGTAATAACTATTGTTCTGAAAGCGGAATAATAACATTAAAATTTGTATTAGAGACTTTTGTAGTATAATCCAGTGTACTGGATTAAACATAAAGCTGTAATGTAGGATAAGATAAAAATAAGACCAGGTAAAAGATGAATAAAATGCATGTTTGGAAGGCAATGCAGTATCAAACATAGTATACAGATAAATATGAATATCATGTCTTGGCTTATAATGGGCAAATAAACTACTGAGTTTTGGTTGAACACTATTTATAAGGTAAGATGCAATATTCATGGTAATCTATGTACTATATTTGTTACTGCATTGGCATGCATAGACTACTAGGGCCTTTCCACTACTCATTTTGTTCACTTTATGCATCTCTTAACTTTTCTTTTTTTTTACCTTATCGTACATTACAGTTTTAGGTTTAATCCAACACATTGGATTATACCAAAAAAAGTCTAATACAACTTTTATTGTTATTATTCTGCTTTCAGAACAATAGTCATTACTATTTTATATGATTTTATACGACTGTTTGTTAGGTGAGGCCTCTTCTCTTTTATTCTTTTTGCGACCTGATGCCTAATGGATGATGGCTGGTGCAGACAGCCAAAACATATAGTAGCACTGAATAGAGGACCAATATAGTGGATCTATATAGTTGTGTTTTGCAGCTGTTATAACACCTTAATTCTCAAATTATGTTTGTGGTGCTAAAAATGCCAAATTATTATCTAAACTACTGTGCTGCCAGTTTGTTACTTGTATACCAGTCAGCTGTATGTTGCAGACAGCTGTTGAAAATGGTTAGTTCTTAAGCACCTGCTGGGGCAGTGAAGCCAAGAGCCACCATACTCAACATCTTCAACACTGCTGTTATTACTATTATTACTACTATCACATCAGCTACTATTACTATTACTACTACTACTACTGTTATTTTTTATTATGCTGCTCCGTGTGGTGATAGGCTGTATTTCTACTCTAGGATAGCTGTTGCTAACATATCTGTCCTTTCAGTCTCAACACATGAGATGTGAACGTTTGTGTTAATGTCAGTTTCTTGAGTTAGGTATACTTTAGTCATCATAATGTGCATTGGCTTATAATTATGTATACCATTTTTGGGTCTTTGTGGTGCAGTTTTCATGTTCAGATTCAATGGGGATGAATGATATGTTGATGAAATGTTTGTACTCTTATCTTACCAACACCACCACCACATGAACCATGGTGGTATAAACACTGTGTTCCTGAAAGTGTGTTGAAACAGGCTATAACTATGTGAACAGTAGCCTTAAAGAAACATTTTGGCCTTGAAATTATGATGGAACAGTTGTATTATGGCCAAGGTTTTAAAATCAGATAAACATACACAAGAACATTCGTTTGACAGTGAGGTAGAGAAGGCGGGAGTGTTTTTATTCTTGTTATAATGTGAAAGAAACATTTAGTTTAGAATGTGTGGTTACAGAAAACACAGCATGATGTGGGAATCTCACATTTTTTGCTAGGCTCCATTGTAACAGACAAAACATTTTGTATGTCACCTTCAAAAGAAATGTTAGTTGAAATCAGGTTGCTGTTAAAGCTGTCAGAAGTTTCACAGAGAGATGCACTAGAACCTGCTTTTCATTGCCACATACCATACTTTGATTAAATCACAGTTTTAATCAGCAGTTTACCTAAGAAATCACATGCATAAAACATTGTTTAACACCTTTAACAAAGTAGTCACGAGTCTTTGAGAGTTAAGGAAATACTGTAGGCTCATTGCATACAAATTCTGGTATAATTTTAGAATGCTGTCTGGTCAAACCAATTCAGTAGCTACAGCAAACTTAAGTCAGTCTGGGAAGCTGAACGTATGCTGGACCTGAGCCACAGTATCTTTCGTGATGAGGTGAAAATCATAATTAAGAAATGGTATATATGTATGTATGTATGTGTATATATATATATTGATTGTATTCATTTGAAGTTAGCACTGTATAACTTAAATGGTGGTGGTGGTGGTGGTGTTGGTGATGATGATGATGATGACAACAGTGATGTCAGAGGTGAATATTATGTCTTAAACTGTAAGAACTTGTATACCTCTGGTATTTTGTGTCTGTGTATTATTTGAAATTCATTTTTATATAGTGAGGAGGAGATTGCATAACGAGGAGCTAAATGATTTGTACTCCTCACCCAATATGTGCGGGTGATAAAATCGAGAAGAATGAGATGGGCTGGGTGTGTGGTGCGTATGGGTGAGGAGAGGAGGGTGTATAGGGTCTTCTTGGTGGGGAAACTGGAGGGAAGGAGACCACTGGGGAGACCTAGGCATAGATGGTTGGATAATATTAGGATGGATCTCCAGGAGGTGGGATGTGGGTATATGGACTGGATTGGGCTGGCCCAGGATAGAGACAGGTGGCTGACGCTTGTGAGTGCGGTAATGAACCTTAAGGTTCCATGAAATGTGGGGAATTTCTTGACAAGCTGCAAACCAGTTAGCTTCTCAAGAAGGACTCTGCACCATGGAGTGAGTAAGTAAGTAAGTAAAATTTTATAACAGAATTCATACCCACTGGTACCTTTTAAAGGTTAACTGTACATAATTCAGGAATCTAGTATTGACAGTTGATGTCATAACCTGAAGTTACTAGAACTGCAATTAATTTCATAGTGGCTATTTTTAAACCTGAAAGATATTAGGTATCTTGGAATTGATCACAGTAATCGAAAGTCCATTTTCAAAAACCACATTCATGCCTAAGTTAGTGGTCATGTAATGAGAAAGTAATGGACATTCTGAGGGCCTGAAACTGGTCTGAGTACCTCTTTGCATTTGTAATTGTCCCTTATCTTTTCTTCAGGCTCTGACAGTATGCTCAATAGACACCAAAAGTCATTAAATGTAGGTGTTTGGGATTTTTACCTCTGTGATTGGCCATTTCAGTATCACAGTTTAAATCTTTTGTGACTGGTTCTGAAAAATTATAATGATATCTTATGGCTGACAAGTCAGATTTCCCCACTTTTTTTATATTGTACAGATCACTCTCAGATCAGTTATGTTCTGTCTTTCATGATGTGAGGTTGATTGTTTTTGTGCTTTACAGAATGATACTCCCCTTCAATGCTGTAATGCAGTTTATGCTTCCAGAAAGTGTTTGTGTTGTATTAAACGTATTCTCATTCCTTGTATGCTTTTTGAGGTTTTTTATATTTTTATTAGTGGTGGTTCATAAATTTTTGAAACCAAACAGGCATTTTCCATTGAAAATGGATTTCAGTGTTTTTTATTGTTTTATTGGCCCTATTTAAACACATATAGTGGTATTGTACTGTACACACATGCACATTTACCTTCTTGAAGATCAGTTTATAATATTATAGCATGTAAGTGATATATTTAATTGATAGCTATAATATGTACCCATCATTTATAGTGTTTGTTTGCTATTGTAGAGTTCTTGCCAGAAGTAAGAGAATTTGTAGGTGTGGGGTCAACAAGACCTCGCTTCAGAAAAAGGGACAAAGTTCTGTTCTATGGTCGCAAGATGCTACGAAAGGTATGTGTACCTATTTTTGAAAGATGTGACAATCATAGCTTGTATGCCAACCAAGCTATTCTGTTCTTTTGTCAGGTCAACAGAATTGTTGTGAGTTGAAAGGGTGGAGTGCTGGCATCCAGACTTGTGTGTGTGTGCGTGTGCTGACACTCACACACACACACCTTCTGCAGTTCAGTTTGTTCCATTAACCTGATTTTCATCTTGGGGAGCAGGAAAACCTTTAAAGACAGTTTTTGTTATTCTTGGCCTGATCTTGCAGGTGCTTGCACACAGAAAGCCGGGGTTGTTTTAGGTCACCGTTCAGCCGACAGGTCACATGATTTGCAGCAATCTGCCCCTTAAAACGTGTCTGCGTGTACCATCTGATGGGCGTAGAATGTTACAAACATATCTCATTATATGCTGTCTGTCCTCCATGGGTAACTATTGTCATACATGACCAATGATTACACTATAAATGTACACTATACATTAGAATTCAGATATATTCAGAATATATTGTTTCATCGCCAGTACCAAGTCTTGCATCACGCATGGAAATGGAGACACTTAGTCTGGCGACCTCTGGACCTATTAAGAGATTAGCCTTTCAATTCTGGGAGTGCTACTAGGAGACTTTGTCCATTTCAGAGGGTTGAATAACATGTGTGAAGCTATGATGTCTATATGACGTATAAGTCCAAATGTAATTTTCAACTAATAGTTAGAAATTTCAACCTCATAGCTTCGCACAGCCACGCCCAAGTTTGATGTACAATTTACACACGACACCTTTCCAAGCCATATATAATGTCATGTAATTATACCGTGAATGGGGACACTTGTTTCAACTCTCGTCGCTAGAACGTCTGAACCATCTACTGTATATTTTAATACATCATTTAAATTTCTACCAGTGGACTTGAAGTAATTCTTAAGTGTTCTAACGGATGACGTCATTTCACACTTAAACATCATTTGCAAAACGATATAAATTTCTTTTATAACAACACTCACTGCACTAATTTATAATTTATCAGCTGAAGAGTCCCTACTGGCACACGACTACATTTTGACCAGTTAGTGATGCACGTGTCCCGAACATTTTTGCTCACCCTTTGGATGTGTTATTCGTACAGGAAAATGTTGATGCTTTGTATTCTAACATCTTGAGTAAGAAAGCTTCTTCATTGGGTTTCTGTGTGTGTGTGTTCATGCATGCATGCATGCATGCCGGTAAGTGCGTTACAGTTATAATGGGAGTTGTTTGTGTCTTTCCAAATTGTTGATGATCAAGTGTCAGCATAGCTACCTGTGAGCCATAGTGCTGTAATATTACAAAGAGCTATGAAATTATAAATTTTCATTCTTTTAGCCTACATATCTTTCCCAGAAGGAAAACAGTTTTTTGAGAACTCTGAGAAGCCTGTACCTTTGTTTGTTTGTTTGTTTAACATATTAAAGAGTTTTCTGGAGTGTAGAAAATTAGGCTTACAACTTGTACATGGAAATCATGGTTGATGCCTTGAAACTTCATTCATTTCTCCTCCTCCTCCTCCTCAAGCACTACAGTCTATTGTGGACATTGGCTAACATTGTAGCCCTCCTCCATTCCTTCTGGTATCTAGCCACTGTATGCCAGTTTATTCCTATTGTCTTCAGATTCTCTGCACTCTCATTACCCACCTTTTCCATGGTCTTCCTCTTTTCCATATTTCTTCCATTCTGGCAGTCACTATTTGTTTTGGAATTCCTTGGTTGTGCTTCCTTTCATTATATCCATGCAATCTTTATCTGGGTGATTTTATAAATTTTACAGTGTCTACTCCTTATAATATGCCCTGTACCTCCTTATTGGTTCTGAATCCCTGCTTTCTTCTTCTTGTATTGGGCCGTAAATTTTTCTTACAGTCTTCCTTTTCAATACTCCAAGAGTATTTATTTCTTCTGATGTCATTTTTCAGGCTTCTGATGAGTTTTATTGAAGTTTCTAAACTATTTGCTTCAGTATTTCGGGATAGTTTAGACACAAGACGTTCATGTGCACTAAGTATGTCCTGTTGGCTATCAGAATTTTAGAATGAATGTCAGTCCACATTTATTTCCTTTTTTTTAGAACTGATCCCAAGTTTGAAACTGTCAACTCATTCAAATTTAAAATCATCACTTATTGTGTCCTGGAGATTTCTTTTCTACATGTGTAGGAGACATTTTCATGTACTTGGTTTCCTCCTCCTTAATTCTTAGCCCCTTTTTCTGCCTTGAGCTTCCAATGCAGGGAGTAGCTCATCCCCTCTCCCCGAATATTTCTAGTGACCAAAACAATGTCATCTGCATAAGCACAGATTTGTTTGGGTTTGTATACGATATTTCCTTTTTCTGCAATTCCCTCTGGGGCCATGCTTAAAGCTGCAGTGAATAATGTTGATGACATTGCATCATGATATCTTATTCCTGTTAATACTTCATACATTGTGTCTTACATGGTCTTCTAACATTTTGTTCTAGGTGAAATCATTTTCAGGCCAAGTTCGTGGGGCTCAAGGTAAAAAACGTAAGATGGTGATGAGATTTGCCAGGAGACTGCTGCGACTTAAAAAGGATTCAACCCCTGTACAACTTAAGGTAAGAAGTGTTCTTATTGGTAAGTGACAGTGTTGTGTTATGTTTGCTGAATGTGCTTTGTGGAGCTCATCAACAGTTAACATGAGTAAAGGTGAAGGGAGTGTTGAACAGTGAATGGTCCTGCAACACTATGTGTATTTCTTATTGCTTGCATTTTGTGGAGAATATTCTTAGTATTAAAATGTGTAAGTTACAGTCATATGTTAAGTTACATGGCACAGGTGGCATGCTAATATTTTCTTTTGCTGCAGCCTGGGCCCTTCCTACCTGCTCTATTAGGTAACTCTGTTGCAGTAGACACTTAACTGTGTATTGTTTTACCAGACACATTTAATCTGCTGTCCAGGTTGCTAGGAATTTCAGTTCTGATTTTTTGATATGTATAATAGCATTTAAAGGGCATGATGAAATGAAACACACTTCTTTATGCAGATTAGCCTGATGTCATTCCTGTCAAAAAATTAACCAGCCTGTTTTTTAAAGAATTATTTGTTTATATTCAGCTTACTAAGAAAACTGTTTCTTGTAATTCCTAACACATTGTCTTTCAGGAGAGCCACTCATCAGGGACATCAGCCATAAAATAAACAAACTATATATAACCTTTCATATTTTATGTGGCTCAAAGAGCAGTTCCCTCCACTTTAACTGTCCTGCTATAAATGTATTTCAAACAAGTAACATGCATAAGAAATTCATTGTGACTGGCATAGGAATCGATCCCATGTGGCTACCATGATAGGGAGTTTGGTATAGTTTTGTCCTGGTGTCTTGCCGTAGTTTGTGATGTGTCTGTTTCAGGTGATGTATTAGTGTAATGGGTAAGGTAAAGTAGTACTTTCAGTAAGAAATTCGTGTTCGTGACTTGTGTTATCTAGGTTTGTATTTCAGAAACAAATTGTATATTTCAGGTATTGGAACCCCCAGCAGAGTACCTAGAAGAAGATATTACAAGTAAAGATGACCAGAGGGTGCCACCTGATGCTCTTTACATGCTTCAGAGTATCAGGTACTGTACTGACTACTTTATAGTAATATTCCTCGTGCCTTGCAAGAGAGACAGAATTTAGATACTGTTTGTTAGTTACTGGAAATGTGGACTTTATGAGATAGATGTTGGGATTTAAGGAACAATTGCTTAGTTTTGGAAATGTCTTTCCTCACCTCTGGTAAAATAGTTTTGTTAATGTAGTGTAGCATTATCTACCTTTGTTACTTGGTTATTTTGTAATACCCAATAAACTACAGAGATTTCAGTGTGTTAAGGGCAGATAATTGTGAGTAAACTGGAGGGGGTATGACACTTACTAACCATGGTTATTTTAATGGGTTATGTAGTGAGTCACAGTTTATATTTTTCATATTTCCTATGGGTCCTGTAATTTGGTATTCTGGTATGTAGTGTTATCCACTCACAGTTGGCTGCTGATTGGCTCTTTTATTCCTTTGGGATTATAAGAAGCTGGTGGCAGTTTATGTCTTTGTAAAACAATAATGAATCCAACCCCCTAGCTCCAAAAACTTTCAAAAACAATATTGCCATTAATTGAGCCATATTCTTTATTTAGTTTCTTTCATCAGTGTTCATAATGTCATCATACTTTGGAGACATATTTTGTCTTGAGTTGTATGTGGTTAACCTTTAGACGCCTAACGTCAACTATAGTGGTCTTTCCGCATCGCTAACCTCTAAAGTTGCATTTTATATATTTATTCAACAAATATAGTTACTGAATATTTTAAACATGGTATATACTCTCCGTTTTTTTCTCTTCAAAATGCAGTTTGTTACATAATTCTAACATATTTGGTTCCTGTATTATTCACATTTTATATACAGGATGTGCTAAAATTAAAAAAAATAATTCCGGCGCCAAAAGGTTAATTTTGGTGATGAAATGGAGTGGCTCCGAGACTGCAAGTAAATAAGTGTGATGTCCTCTGTGAGTCGTTAGTTTCCATCTTTCAAGGCAACACTTTAAATAAGTGATCTTTTAAGACTGTACTCTGATTCATGCCTCTTCATGCTTAATATTTTCACTGTTCACATACTACTGTGCCCAATTTAAAAATGTGCCAAAAGAGTGCCACAGTTCTTCAGAATTTTTCTTGGGCATCAGTGTGTACCTAATATATAATGGCTGCCATTTTACTATCTGAAAGAGACTGAACCATTGTGGATTGAATGAATAAGTGGCTGTTAAGGACAACAGAGGCAGGTGGCACTTCTGTAATGGGGTGAAGGTGGCACTTTTGTGTAAATGTGACACCAATTTTGAAACAGAAGCCAGATGTCAGCGCATTGTGATATGTAGTTTTGGAAATCCCATGATAAAGTAATTTGTGTGTTATCTGCCGCCGTTATTGTAAACAGTTATTCATGTCATTCTTCAATATATTCACTTTGGAAAGTACCTTCAGGCATGGGAGGCTGTAAAGAAACTCATAGTATTGTTTTAACTTTGTTTGTAATGGAATGCAGTATTGGTACACATTTTCTCCCTTTTTTTGTTTGTAGACTCTATGAATGGTACAAAATAAACACTAGTGCATTAATTAATGCAGGTGTGTAAGGAAAGGGAAAGAGATTAATATAATTTATTATTCATTCAAGGCTATTAGATTTATAAAAAAAATATTGGTATATAGTGAAAAATTAGAGGTATAGCAAGTCTGAGACTTGTTTGGTTAATTTGTTCCATTGGTTTATGTTTCATTTCATTGGAAAGTCAAAGCTTAGAAAAGTGGTGAAAAATTATGAAAATTGTATGAAAAACAATTTTAATGTACAGAAAATGTAACACAAATATATATACAATAAAAGGGTATTATAATGTATCACATAATGATGTATTATAATGTGTAAGTCTGTAGGTCTGCTGCTAATGACCGTAGTAGTTGAAGTGTTGACACTTTTTAATAAAAAAAAAAATGTGTATTTGGATATCAGCAGATCCATGTAACTCAGACCTGTGCAACATATTTTTAATTGAATTATAGAACATTACTATGATTGGGGTGTATACAATATTTATTGAACATTTAAACTTTAAATGAATTATGTTTGTGTAAGTGAACACACATAGAATATCATTTTATGTATTTAAGCAACAAGGAAAGTTAACTGCATTTGTAAGACATTCTGCATAATCTCTATACATTTTGCACAAAAATTTCATCTTTTTTTTTTTTTAAATAGTATGTCTGTCATAAACCATACACTCCAGTTTAAATTCCAGCCTGTTTAAAGTTTAATATTGCATTGTTAGGTTGGTTATATGATATAGTAGCTAAATAAAGAAGGTTTATTTTATGAATTTATTTTGTTTTCTGGGAGATGTCATACTCAGGCTACACACTTTTTAATGACAGTGATATGAAAAGTTGCATAATTTTAATTTCTCTGCGTTGTTGTGGAACTTACGTGTACTAATTCTCTATAGTATTTATAGATTGTCAGCATGTGCTGTATCTCGCAGGGGCTATATTTTTGTTGTTGTATGAGGGTTTTTTTTATGAGGCAGAGATTGAACTGTGCTTGGTAATTTGTACTAAATAGGTGCCATCACTAACAAAGTTGTGTTCAATTTTAAGTGATACATAACCGTGCATTGAGCAGTTAGATACGGTAATTAAAACCAAAAAATTTACATAAGTGTTTGAAAGTATATCATAAACCTAGTATTCCTCATGTGTCAGCCATTCATGTGGTCATCCTCAGGGAGGTGTTACAAAGGGTGGATACATCAATATATTACAAAATTTGTGAACCTGTACACAGATGTAAAATACTAAGTTTTAAAAATACGTGGTTTTAAATACATTTTAAAGTTTAAAATACAGATAAAAATGTTGTGATTAATTCTAGTATCTAACAAATTATGTATATTGACAGTATGTAGTATATAATCATCCTGAAGTGTGTGTAGGAGGTTATTGATGGGCTGACATAGTACCCTCATTCATGAATGATCTCAGAAGTGTACTAACCCCCTCTTCGATCTCATTTACGATATACAACTCACCCACATGTGCACGTGATCCCTTTCCACCTCTCCCACCTGTTTGATTTCAGTACAGAGTTGTTTGCTGAACCATTAGCATCAACACTGCTTTGCTCAGTGTGTATTTCACTGACAACTGTTTCAGCTCCGTCTTACACTACATAATGTGTATCTACCAATGTGTTATCAGTAACCTTCTACACATTTTTATTTCTTTCCTTTCAGGATGGTGACATACTACATACTATTTACATATATCATATGTTACACATCAGAATTAATCTGTATTTTAAACTCTGATATAATATATTAAACCGTGTATTTTTGAGACTTAGTATTTTACATCTGTGTATTGGTTCACAGACTTTTGTAATACCTTTATGTATCCACCCTTTGAAATGCACCTCAGTGAGGACATCCACATGAGTGGTTGAAAGGTGTAGGAGGTACAGTATGTTTATAATATACTTTTATACACTTGTATGCATTTGTTGGTTTTAGCTACCATATTTGATACTTCTGTTCATTTAACAGACTTTATTGTACTGTTCTGTTTAGGATTAAGGTTAGTAACTTTAAATTGCTGGTCTTTATATTGTTATATTCTCGGAGTGTTAGTATCCCAATTAATAAATTAATTCTTTTGAAGCTTCATTTTCAGAGTATTTGGCCATTTTGAGAAACCAGTGTTCCTAAAACTCTGTAAACATACAGAAATAATGAACCTACCTGCTGGATCCTACCTCTTTAAAATTGGTAAGTTACACAGAACTGTTTTTGGTTTGATCAAACACAAATATTTTTATGTTTATCCTCAAGTGTTTCAGGAGGCCAAAACATTTCTTCTGGAGTGAATGAATTGATACTTTTTTTTTATTTACCTTTACTTGGTTAACGGCATTTTGCTTATATCTGTCCGTGTATAAGACCTGTCACCTTCTAAGTCTGCACTGTAGAAATTAGCCTTGAGATATAGGAAGTACCTGTCAACATGTTGAATTTTTAGGCATGTTTGCAAAAGTGTAAACAGTAGCTGTTAGCTTCATCATGTCTGTCTGTCTGCATGGAACAACTTGGCTCTCACTGGGCAGATTTTCATAATATTTGATGTGTGGATATTTTTCGATGATCTGTAAAGAAAATTGCAGTTTGTTTACAATCTGACAAGAATCACAGATACTTTACATGAAGCCCTGTGTAAATTTATAATAGTATCATGCTGAATTCTTCTCAGAGTGAGAAATGTTTCAGACAAAAGTTTTAGAGGAAATCAAAACACACAAATTTGATGTACAATAACTTTCTTGTGAATGTCTTTTTTATGAGATAATGTGAAAAAATGTGGTAGAACAAGACAGGCAGATGACAGTATAATATGGTGCAAGCTTTTGCATACTGGATAATTAAGACTACAGAAACACATTCAGAATATTTAATACTTACTGCTTTTGCACTGCAACAGTGGTCTTAGGAAATTTTCTCAATGTTACCTTTATACACACATTGCCTCTCTTCTTGTATATTAATACATAATACTTGTTCAATATTCTGTACATGATCAAAATCAGTGATCTAAATTGTTTATACTGCATGTTGATGGTGAATAAACATGAGAAACAGTATGTCCAGTGGCTGTAATGTGGATATGTTTCTTTTTCCAACTAACTGTTTTGATTAAGTTACTGGGTCACCATGAATGTTTTTCTTTCTAGGTGATTCTGATGAGAATGTATATATAATACAGAGTGGAAAAGTGAATGTGTTCATTACTGGAGCAGATGGTTCTACAATTTCTTTGAAATGCGTAAAAACTGGAGAGTCAGTTACATCACTTCTTAGCTTCACAGATGTATTGACAGTAAGTAAAAGTACCAGGGGGAAATTATTCCTAAGCAATGGGGTTAGAACATATTTTCCAGTGGGAAGAGGCCTTTTTCGAACAGAATATCCCAGCACTTGGGCAACTTTCTGTCATAAACTGAAGTGCGTTTTTACCATGTAATATAAAATGCAGTGCATTCAGAGAAAAATTAATTAGGTTTCAAAATGTGTTGCAGTTAAAATTACCTTAGAGACATATATGAGTGTTCTTGTGAAGAGCAAAATTGTCAGAACAGAGGGTCAAACAAAGTACATGTGCATTAGTTATATATCTACATGCAGGGAACTTCTGTGTAACAAAATAGCAAATTCAGGGTTCTGTGTAAACAATTGAGTATGATAAAAAGAGAGATTTATAGCTGTAATTGAAATTGCTTGTGTCATAAATTGTGGTACCAACTGGTAAATGCAGTGAAACTCATAAGTGTTCTTAAAACCTTTTCCTTAGCAAGCACTGTACACACGCCTCATTTTCTGAAGGTTCAGTCTACAGATTTTTACATTAATTCATTGGATATATCAGTACCTCTTTTTCAGTATACATGCTGGATTCTTGTGATAATAGAGACATGCTAAGCCACACATATTTTTCCAGCCCTACTTACCATCACTTCCACCCCTTGTTCAGTCTGTGTCTGTGTAGTGTGGTGTTTGGTGCTTGCTATACTTCAGCATGTATGAACTACTTTTGTGAGTTCAGTCTTAAAATATCTCTACTCTGTAATGACTCACAAATAGCTGTGAACATTGCCATAATAAACATGTAATTACACATGTGTTGTATATGAAGGCATATCCAAAAGTTGTGCATCTTAATGTTATGACCAAGAATGTCACTACTTGACAGAATATCATCATTGTATGGGTCATCCATTGCGTGTTGCAGCCATAATTCTGTGTGTTCCTTCTTACCAGGTGTTTATTGTTGTGTGTCTTAACCTTTAGACGCCTAACGTCAACTACAGTTCACGTACCGCACCACTAACCTCCAAAGTTGCATTTTATGTATTTATTCAACAAATATAGGTACCGAATATTTTAAACATGGTGTATACTCTCCGTTTTTTCCTCTTCAAAATGCAGTTTGTCTCATAATTCTAACGTATTTGGTTTCTGTATTTTTCACATTTTATATACAGGGTGTGCTAAAATTTAAAAAATTATTCCGGCGCCAAAAGGTTAAGTGAAGTCTGTGATTTTCTAATGGCTTGTTTGAAAGAGTATCACATTTGCTTTTACATTTTGCTCCATGACAACTGCATCAGCAGTGCATGAAATGCTCACACAGCTTTGGGTGACACTGCCCAGGGGAGAATACTTTTGAGTGGTTTTCTCTACTCAAAGGCATGGAAACATGTCAGCATTCACTTTGTCACTCCACAGGTAGCTTGTGTGAAAAATGGAGAAAGGTTACAAAATCATCCACAAAGACTAACAAAGTACCATTTCGTAGGTTCACTGACAGGTTAAGCATCTTGTATGGAATGTGGAACATGTATGTAAATTGTAATAGAGGACTTCAGTGCATGGTGGATCTCCATGAGGTTTTATTCCTTGATTGCCCACCAACAACCAGAAGCAGGACATGCATTTGTATGTAAGGAACTGCTGGATAAGTCAGAAGTGACCAGAACTCCATCTTGAAAGTCACAACAAGAGATTAAACCTGGTTTTACTGTTACAACCCAGAAACTACACTTGCAGTTGAAAAACCCATTCCCTGTACAACTGAAGAAAGCAAGGCAATTAAGATTGAACCTAAAAAGCATGTTGGTGATGGTATTTGACTGTGAGGGTTGAGGGCTTAACTGATCAAGAATTTCTTCCTCCAGGCCAAACAGTATTCAGCATTACTGGCAGGAGGTTTTGCAACATCTGAGGGAGTAAGCCCACTGAAAATATCCATAATAGTAGCAGAACCAGGACTGATTGATTTGCAGTAACGGTGCACCTGCACACACTGCTTTGTCAGTGCAGCAGTTTTCGTCTGCCATAAACATGACTGTGGTCTCACTCTTTCTTACTTGCCTGATTTGGCCAATGTTGATTTTGTCTTTCTGAGAATGAAATTGCTGCCCATCTGTTATGCTATTCCAAAATATCATATCCAGCATTACTTCCAGCAATGGAAGAAGAGTGCTGTGTAACAATCACTGGTACCCAAGAAAGGTAAGATTATATTATGTTGTGGACTCAGTCCAGGAACTTTTGGATGTGCCCTCATTTATTTTGTTTTATTAATATATATATATATATATATATATATATGTGGGTAGGTATTACCTTAGGCCCCTTTATATCTTAATAATGACCTTTAACATAAGGGACAATTTTTTGTGTTTATCAGATTCTCACTTAACAAATTACTTTCAAGGATCTTATATCTTACTTATGATTTACTGCTGAAACAGCCATGAACTTTCTTCATTAGTTAAGGATCATCTTATGACCATACTTGTGTACATTGTATTGCTTAATTAGTTGGGTGATAGAATTTTGCTTTGTGTAATGGTAGGGACATACCAATACCTACAAGACTGTGTCTGCTCGAGCTGTGGAGGATTCAACAGTGGTTCGACTACCAATGGCAGCATTTCAAGAAGTCTTTCAAGAATACCCTGACATTTTCATCAGAGTGGTTCAAGTCATTATGGTCCGATTACAGAGAGTCACGTTTACTGTGCTGCACCAGTATCTGGGACTTTCTACGGAGCTTATGAATCCTGTGAGTGAGTCACCATTTTCTGTGTTAGCAAAATTTATCTTTTCGCACACACTATTCCTCAGCCATGCCAGATACATAAACTTTCAGTGCATGTACACAGTGCATATGTGTTTGTGCTTGTGCACTTGCTTGTGCATGCGTAAATGTATGTAGTGCTGTGTAATGATTATTAATTTCCTGTGAGTTTAGGTTGCATCAGGTATATATTACTGTTCGTGTACTTTTTTAGGGCACTCAGCGCAGTAAAAAGCAGAGTCCATATGCTGGGTCTCCTGTGAGATCCAGACGAAGAGATAGTGTTGTATCAAAGGAAGAAAATAATGTGGCCATGGGTAATAACATTAAATTTGTCTAACTAAATTAAAGTCCATTTTTAGCACACTAGGTGTATGCAATAGTGTCTCTTGAATATATTGGCAGAGTGGATGAGTCATGCATATGATGGTTTTGCTATGCATCAGTGGCTAGTTGGGAGGTGATTCATGCAAATGTGTAGCGTCAGTTATGTCACTGTTGCAAGTAATATTTTAATTCTTGCTGCCTGTTTTCATGTGTGTGTGTGTGTGTGTGTAGCTGCATCCCAGGACATGCCTGGAACTTCAAATGACCAGGCTGATGCCTCGCCTTTAATGACCAGCAGCTTGTGTCACCATTTCACAACATTCACTCGCAGTAGATCAAGGTCTTCCATGGAAATGAAGTTCCCATCACCCCATTCTCAACCACAACCAGATATGGTTCCAGACTTTGATCATCAGCAACAACTTTCACCTCAGGTTTGTAATTAGTTGCAATATAAAATTTTCTTCAAAGAAAGTTACTGAAATTTGTGTTTATTCTACTTTTCATAGTCTTTAAGTGACACTTCCCAGTTGTACTCCAATTAGTAAGTATATTTATTTATTATACAGTCATGCACAACACAGTCAGCAGTTCTTCTAGGTTACCAGTTTGGCCTACATTCAGGCCATCATCAGACCTATACAATATCTAGAACTTACGAAAAAACTGTAAAATAGTCCGTATATAAACCTGGGAAAAGTCTCATTCCCTTTACAAAAAGTCATAGAACTTATTAAAAACTGTAAAGTTGGGTGAAGAAACAATTGTGTATTAAAAACAAGACTATTTAAGGCAGAAGTACATGACAATGCACACCCACCAAAATATATCGAGTGGCGAATGTTGGTGAAACTTTACCTCGCCGCAAGTGCAGCTTTACTGGATGTTAAATAGTAACCATGTATGAAATTCCAGTAAAATGCTGATAAATTGATGAGAATGACGTTTATTGTGGGAAAACATGGGGTATTCCCACATGTTTAAAAATACTGAAAATTCCCTTGAACACTGAATCCCCTTCACCTACATTATTGATTTTGAGACTATTGGAGACAAAGGCTGCAGTGTGCATTATACACCACAAGGAATATTCTAAACTGCCTACCTTCTTTATTAAGTTCTTATTGAAATATTCTTGTTTTTAATAAACAATTGTTTCTTCATCCACTTTTACACTGTGTGTAATAAGTTTTGTGATGTTTGTGTAAAGGGAATGACAACTGACTGTTATATGGTTTTTTTGTAAATTGTGGTTAGTGTATAGGTCTGATGATGGCTTAGATGTAGGCCGAAACTGGTAACCTGGAAGACTTGCTGTCTGTATTGTGCATGACTCTGTAATAAGTAAAAATATCTATTCTTTTCACTTAATATTATTAGTTACCATATCAAGGACAATTGGATGGGACAAAAAGAGCAAATATGGGAGATGATTAATAAACACAGTAACATCAGAAGAAAAGAGAGTACTGTTAATGCCTGGACATTGCCAGGAGGATAATGTTGAACTTTATCACAGAGAAATAGTGTCAAGTTTTGGACTGGGTTCTTCTGGTTTTGAATATGATCCACTTGCAGGCATTTTTGATTACAGTAGTGAAACCTCATAACCATAGGAGTGGGAATTAAATTTTTAAGAAGATTCTGCATAGTGGAGCATGTACTGAGAATTCTTATTTGACATGTGAAAGTAAATGTATTGCAAGGTGGCAAGATTGAACACTTTATAAGGTTCATTTCCAAAAAAATGTAGGGATGTGACACACATTTGTATTAGATACTGCCATTTCATTTCAAGGTGATAAGTAGATGCATGGAGGCAGTGTGGTAATTTGATTGTTACATGTTTAAACCATATGTGATTATGTAGCGTTATTTCTGATTTAATTATGCTGTTGTCTAATGTTCAGACAGTAGTAAAACATGTCACTGTATGCATTACACCTTGTATGATCTCTGCAACCACTTGGCAGGTAGAATGGAAGGAAATGGAGTAGAATTTGAGTATGGAATTTTTGTATTCTACCAGGCTTCTGATATGCAGCAAAATGCAAGTAATTCAAAGCGAAGAAGTGCCACCATCCCAGAACCAGTAGATGAAGAAACCTTGAGACAGATTGCCACAGAAACATTTGTGAAAGAACTAGGCCTTGAGGATGACGCTGTACTTCTTGATGGAAAGGTGGAAATATGTGAAGTACCAGCTGGAACATACCTTATGAAAGAAGAGTCGCACAAAGTAAGTATGGGTGTGGGTGGCATAAGACTGAATGTAATGAAGTAAATTTCTTTGATTCATTTGTATGAATGTGGACTGGGCAGTGTCCAGCATGTAGGACAGAATACATATAAATTGTAATTATGTATGATTCTGAGAATATGGAATATGTGAACTGTGAAGAAAGTTTTAAAATGTAAACTGTAAATAAAAAAAATTATTAACTTTATGAAATTGAAGAGGCTAATAAATGTGGGCAGTATTTATTATTTGTTTAAGAAATTGTTATTGTTCTATCTGTGTTAATGTTTGGGAAACATATCAACTACAGTCTTAGCTATGTATGTATGAATACATTGTATCGTTCAAATAATGTATGTTAACCTTCCTCTGTCACTCTCATTGTAAAATAGTTTAACTTATGCTGTGTGACTGTTTTGTAACTTGTTGCCTTAGTCCATATTCTGTAGTTATGCTGAGTACCTTTTAGAGCAATGAAATGCAAATGTGTGTGGTGAGAGGTGGATAGAAATGTTGTAGGATTTTGTCCGTTGGTGGGCTTCAGTGTTAGTGCTGTTGTATTTTCATTTTATACTGACATAGTTATTCCTCAAGAATTACCTGTGCAAACATGTCTGTCCCAAAATGATAGGCTGGAGACGTACGTGACTCCAGATGAGAATCAGGTTTGGTTTTGTCTGTACACATATGAAGCTTTACAGAAGCTGGAAGTTCTGCTTTTGGGAGTGTCTCAAGAATGCTAGGAATTCTGAGTGTGACACTGGTATTCAACATTTTTTTATTATCGTGTCATGTGATGTAAGACTGGTATGGGGAGAAGAGGCATGAGTAAAATTTGAGGTTATCAGGGCAGTGACTGTAATGTGACATGTAGTCTAGTAGATAATGATATTTCAAAGTAGAAATTCAAATGCCATGATGTAGATAGAATGTTATTATGAAACATTGGTATGTATATACCAGACTACACACAGCACATCTGAGGAGTGTGGGTATCTCTTTGTTGTTGATGTGGGACCTAGAGGCAGGTTGAAAAGACATTGACGGTATCCATGGTAGGTTTTGTAAGACAATATTAAGGACATTCAGAAGTGCAGCAAAACAGATAGGTGAATTAACCTTCATTGTATGGAATTTTAATTCAGCCTACCTGTCCAGTGTACAGTATTTATCTTAGACGGCCCTTTAAATCATTATGCGTGTTTGACAATAAATGTTTATATCTTATGAACCGAAGACGATGAAATGATGCGATAATCTGTATTGTGTAGGGAATAAATCAGAGATATTCCAGTTAAAAAAAAGATTAAGTAGAAGTGTTTAGTGCCTACATGCAGGAGGTTAAATTTAAAAATTTTATCATTTTCCATTTGTTTTACTTACATTTCTCTTTTGGACCCCATGTTAGCATAGGAAATTCCAGCTTCAGGATTTGTGGAGTTGTGCCTTGTTGTGGTAGCGTCAGAAACATCATCTTACCACACACATATCATACTTCCTCAGCATTTCACTGATAACTTTTCTCTTCATACCACTCGCTATTCACACCATCACGAACCAAGAAAGACCAATGTTTGTTGAGTGCTGTTCCAGTGTACCGACTTGTGTTATCATTCCCAGCATGTTTTCACGATGGGGAATCGAGAATTTCTACATGGTATTTCCTTACTCTGTTAAGGAAAGAGTAACTAAAACAGAGATACTTCAGCAGTTCTCCTAAAAATGCATAAAATTCTGTTGCCTAAACAAATGATGCAGTCTCTTGATGCCCCTGCTTCTTCACTCTTGCTGTCCCAAACCAGTTCAGATATCTGGTTTGGGGACAGGAATCAGGCTCTCTTACTGCACAGACATCGCAGATTGCTGACTGAGAAACAAATATTCAGTCCGGCTTATTATTACAAAGTTGGAACAAGTGGTAATGCATTGAAATGCCATATTATTTCAGCTGTTGTATGGCTGGACTATTCACAGACCAGTCTTTTTATTTCTGTATATCAAGCTCAGGTGAAATTAGAACCCCCATGTGGAGTTTGCCAATAAGGCATCCCAATTTCAGTATACATTCTGGGATAAAGCATGACATCACAGTGCAGCTAGTAATTAACTATATTTATGTGTGTTTGCAATGGTATGCAACCTCTTTATCGTATTTTTTCAAACCTTCCAACTGAAACATAAGACAGGCATTTGAAAACCTAAACATAGGCATTTTATCATAACAGACTGTTGGTGCTTAGTCCCTTTTAGTAGTAATATATCCTGCACACATTCACACAAAGTGCATCTCTGTTTGGGCTACAGGATAAAAACAGAGAGCAATATATCCATCACCATATTATGGCAGTGGGGTATACAGCAAGAAAATTCAGCTACAAAACACGCTGTCATTTAGATGTTCCTGTAACAGCAACGCTTGGCAGAGTGAATGAAACTTCGTTCCTAGAACTGTTGAACTGTGTCGCACTGCTAACGTATCTGTAGAGGGCAATGATAGACCTCTGTTGCCTTAACATAATAACAGACATGAGGTTTTGAAGATTACAGGCAGGTTGCGAAGCAGCTATTCAAGAGATGCATATGTACATAATTGGGTAAAGTGGCCAGAGTGTGAATCTGACCACAGACCATTATCTAATGTGGAGGTAATGAGTGGGGCTGTAATTCTAAGCATCTACATGAGTTTACGGGGCATTTAAATGGCCGCAGTACACCAAATACGGTGCATTTGTAAGATGCGGATTTTAAATGGATGCACCACGGACAGTGTGCAGTAGGATAAAGGTTGAAAGTAGAAGAGACAGCAGAAATGAATGTGTAATCATGAAATGTCAGTTGTGCTCTTTACACATCAATGTGTAGGATTTAGTAAGAAATTGTTACAAATGACAAATGTAGAGGTGGCAATTTTGGCAAAGAAACTAAAGGAAAAAATAGACCAGTTAACATTAGCATGCATTTGCCATTATTAGTCAGAGAACACTATAAATTAAGTGTATAAAATGATTAAATAGAGACGTAATGATACAGAAAGATAGAACTTATTTTCAGATATTAATGTGAAGATTTCTTGTTATATTTTTGGAAATTGAAATGTAATGGGATGAAGAGAATTACATTAACAGCTGTATAGGAGGTGACAAGTGGAACTGTGTGGCTGGAATCAGGGATGTGGAAGATGCAAGGGATTGGGAAAGGGTTTGAGAGAAGGACATGCTGAACAAAATATTTGGATCTAAGAAAGATAAGGTGATCAATTTTGCGTAATTAGGAACTTTGTTCTGTATACCTGTCACCAGTAGTGTTTGTATAGTGAAGTCTAACCATCTATGATAGGTTTGACATGTAGTGGGATTTGGGGAAAAAATGAGTACATACAAAATTTTTATGTGGGGGAGTCTGTTTGGAATAGCCATTTGAGAGAAGAGAGGGATGTAACTGTGCAACATGAACATCTTTGGCAATAAACTTGAGGAATTTTACAGCTGATTGGAACCTATAGAAGGTGAAAATAATTGGCATGAAACTTTGAAGTGAAAATTCATTACCAAACAGTGGTAAACATTATGAAAGGGAAGGGTGCTTATTGGATGAGTTCACTGATACACTAGTCGAGAGCTGATGTTCTTCCTTGAATATTTTTGGGCTTATGCTTTGCCAAGTTTTCTCCCTTTTATGCAGTTGTGTTAATTATAAAGTGTGAGTGTTCTAAAATTATTATCTAAATAAAACGGGCTTTTGATTATGCATTTCTGTTTCCAGGATGCAGCTTTAATTTATTTGCTGTCAGGAACACTGGTTGTCTCCCAGAAGATAACTGACAGTGGTCATGAAGTGACAATGTTTGTTGCCCATCATGGGGAAATAGTGGGTGGTTTGGCAGTCCTCACTGGAGAGCCAAGTTTCTTTTCCATTAGAGCAAAGCATGCATCAAGGATAGCTATGCTCTCCAAGACAACATTTTATAGGTATATTCAGTAGTTGTGTGCATATAATCATGCACTTGACACCACATGTTCATTGAGTACATTGGTGGTTCTTGAGCTTTTTGTGCTCATGGCACACTTGGGATATTCATTTGCTGTTACTCAGAAAAAGAATAGAGGACTTAAATTTGTAACAAGGGTATACCAGTGTGCAAATAATATATACTTTTATAAGAATTTAAGATTATTATAAAATATAGAGATGATGGAGTTTCCATACAAATGTTAAATTAAGAGGCTGAAGTGAGTGCAGTGAGTTCCAGACATTATACAGTTGTATCACTGAATCAGATCATGGTCCCTTTGTTTACTTTATGTTTCTGCTTGTATATAAGGAACACCTTTGTTGGTTTTGCATTGGAAAAGTTTTAATTTCTGTATTTAATTTTGCAAGATCAGTCTTCTATTGAAAGCCTTGCAACACATTTGGCAAAAGTTTGCAGTAGACTGAGAACCACTTATGTAAATAATAGAAATTAAGGTTTTAAAATATCTTATTAATTACTTTTATGCTGGCTGGTAAGTGAATGAAGATTACTTACACTTGCTTGAGTGTGGTTCACAATGATGCTGCCAAGGCAGGTAATTGTGTTTTGTGTACAATTCCTGTGTGCCTCTGTCATACCACCTGACTCAAGTGAAGTGTCTGTTGTAACCTTTAAGTGAGCCAGCAGCCTTGTGCTTACTCAATGGGACTTCAGTTAATGTGCCTTTAGGTTCACTATTCAGTATCATCTGATAATTTGATGCTGTATAATCTGAAGGTTTTGACATCATAATTAAATAAGCTACAACTAAACACTCTCCACATGAACTGTTGTTGACATTCAGTACAGGTGGGTGTAAGTTTATCTTCCTTGCCAAGAAGAGTGGGGAGCCTGATTCAGCAATAGTTGTATATACTGTCCACTCTACTGTGTTACATTTGTGAGTGGCTTGACTTGTCACAACATTTATAACAACAGTAATTATACAGTCTTTGTAAGATAAAATATTTACAACTTTTGAAGAAAAGGATTAAAAGTTCTCAATTTAAATCTGTGTGTTGTCGTGTTCCAGTATACTTCGTGTTTTGTTGTAAGGAAGAACTTACACTTAGTACATGCTGTGAGACTTTCTGATGTCTCTGTATAAGAGTTTTTTTTATGTTTAGTCATGTATTTTGTTGCTTTGTCTTTTGTCTTGACAGCATTATGCGAGAGAGGCCACAAGTGGTATTACACATAGCTCACACAGTTGTCCGGAGGTTGTCGCCCTTCGTGCGTCAAGTGGACTTTGCTCTGGAATGGGTGTTTGTTGAAAGTGGACGTGCTGTTTATAGGTAAGAACTATGTCATACTGCCAAGATTGCTGTAAGAACCTTGGTTATGTTTGTTGTAACTGTTAGAGCTTGAGTGAAACTTGTGTCTGCATTTATAAACTTTTTTTCTTTTATTCCACACAGGTCTTAGTTCTTTTTGTTTATATATGGTTTATCCAAACATAAAATGTACTTGGTGACTAACTGAATTCAGTTAACCACTTTTTTTTTTTTTTTTAAATCTTGTGCTTCTGAAAGTTCTTTCACTTGTCATAAATTGTCACATCATCACTTATTTTCAGAATATCATGTTGTGTGTGCATTATGTTTGACTTGTTTGCAAATTAATACTTTTATTTACATTTACAGACAAGGAGATGAATCTGATTGTACTTTCATTGTTCTGAGCGGCCGAGTGAGATCCGTTATTACTCAGAGTAACGGGAAAAAGGAACTTGTGGGTGAATATGGTAAAGGAGATTTGGTGGGAATTGTAAGTGGAAAGATACCTTTACAGTTAAATGTTAATGTCTATTGGTGTTCACATGGTGTGTGGTAAACAACTGAATGTTAAAATTGTTCACAAGCCCTTTTACATACAGATGAATATTTAAAATAAAACTTAAAACATAACACCAATTTTATTCAGCGTATCAATCAATATGGAGGAAAAAAATATTCTGTCTTGCCTGAATTAATTACTATTCGTATGTGTAAAATAGATTTGATAGTGAAAGATTATGAGGCCAAGTGATATTTTGAACCACTGCCATCTTTAACAAAAAGCCAAAATATGCTGTTTATAGGATACTCATTGTGCTGACCTACATTATTGTTCATTTTCTATTGGCTATGGGAAGTATGTACGTAATGCAATATGTGTTCAATATTTCAGGTTGAGATGGTGACCCAGACCCCAAGGAGCACTACTGTTATGGCTGTAAGGGACACTGAGCTAGCAAAGCTGCCAGAAGGATTGTTCAACGCTATCAAGCTTCGATATCCAGTTGTGGTTACTAGACTCATTAATCTTCTTGGCCATAGGATTCTAGGTATGATATTGCATAATTATTTTTCAGTGTGATATAAATTAAGTTACTCTTTGAAGTATGGAAAAGACAGTTATGTAGTAAGTTGCTTGTGAAATTATTTGCATCCAAAGAGTGGAGGTAATAGGAATACAGGAGATATTATACAAGGAATTTCACAGTTTGCTTTCTTCTTGTAATACTGTTTGTCTCCTAGATCTTGCAGTGTTTGTTAAATTTGTCATAGCTACATAACACAGCATAATATAATTTAATGAACACCACATTTTAGTCCATATCTTTGAATTTTGTGTTTGCCTATTTATTAGCATTTTGTGAGGAACTCACTGGGTTCACTGTATATCAGAATATTCATACATGTATTCCATTGGAGGGATCAGGCATTCCAGTAGCACATAAATAATATTATATTGTGATAACAGGATGGTTATCCAATATTTCTGGCAGGTGCATCTCTCTTTTGGATCATTGTGATCTTCTGTATGCAGGAATTACCAGAAATGATATAAAACAGAACAGCTCCCGGGACTCTGTCTTTAGATTTACTTGAATTTTGTATTGTGCGATGTATCTCATTATGAAGTTGAGAAAATTCAACCCTTTTAATGCCATGCTGTATGGGTAGGTTATACTAACATTCAATAACCTGTAAAAATAAAGAAATATTGAGAAATGTAGCCCAAAAAGTTTGACGCTGTTCAGTGATGTGATTGCTGCTGAAATCTAATGGATGAGAAGGAAGCTTCACAGTCTTAAAATGGTGGCTGATGAATCACCCAATGACATTACATACATTGGTCACCGATATTAAGAGAGAGTGTGTATGTAAGTAAGTGCAGCATTTGTGTCTTCTTGTTGCTGCTGTTCTGAATGTGCCTTCAGTTCCTACGTGATGAGCAACACAAGAAGGTGAAAGACAGTTAGTACATGATAAATTGCATTCCCTGGGGTAAAGCAGCTGTGGTGTGGCATTTGCCACCCGCAGTTATCCAGTGCTGAGTTTAAAGAAAGAATCGAGCTATATGTCTACACCTCCTATGTCTTTATTGAAGGTTATAGGTGAATTTTTACCTTCTTAAATTTCAAAAGAGAACTGATGTTGAATAGCATTTTGTTACAAATATGACTCCATGTTGTAACATGGGATATTTATTGAAGAACTGTATGAGAAAGAGATATATGTTTAGTGATGATTTTTTGAAGGGATAGAAAAATGTCTAAACCACTACCTGAAATGAAGACAGCTCATATGTGCTTGGCCTGGGCAGGTCTGTTAGCAGTAATACACTTGTATGAGTACTTGAATAAAGGTAGACCAACTTGATGACACTTGCTTTATTATGTCAATTTACTGCTCAACATGTTTCAGATGTTAGTACATCCATCTTCAGGAGCTTGCGACTACTTGTTGCGTTGTTGTGTAGGCTGACTTGAGGCGTGTTGGTGTTATGTGGCGGGATTGTCTGTTGGTGATGTGGTATCCAAGTGCAGGCTGAACCACTACTAGTGGTTCAGCCTGCACTCGGTTACACTGTGCTACAAATCAGAAGGTCGCTGGTTCAATCTCAGATGGTGTCATTGGAATTTTTCATTGACATAATCCTTCTGAACACACTATGGCCCTGGGGTCGACTCAGCCTCTAACAGAAATGAGTACCAGGAGTATTTCCAGGGAGTAAAAAGCGGCCGGTGCATAAGGCTGACAACCTTACCACCATCCTGGGCCATCGTCACGTAATCTGGGAACCTTAACTTCCTGGAACCCTCTGGGTGCCTCAGGCCTGTAATGGGACTGATTTACCTTTTGTTTGTGATGTACCACATAGCAAGTCTCTCTATTATGAAACTCTTGTGGTCACTTTTCTTTGCCATATGGAGTTCTAAATTGCCAACATGATGCACTTGCACTTTCAGTCTTCTACAGTAGCTCATGCTTCCTGTATAGACTCCCATGTTATATTTGGTTATAGTGAGGTATTCAAAATAGTATTCCGTTTGATTTTGGATGTGATATTTAAGTTACCATATGCAATTCTGACTTTACTTGGTATTCACTGTAAATATGGTTGTATGGTCCCCCCCCCCCCCCCCTATCTTAAATTTTATTTCCCATAAATTTTTTTTTTTTTTTTCTCTTTTTTTTCACAAAAAATAATTTTTTTTTGAGAAAAAAAAACATATGGGTGTTATAATA
>Ga0123352_10002224_pt1 | contig 26875 bp, 21 predicted proteins | sample TergutLab28metaG_FD_89700 | JGI IMG/M metagenome (GOLD analysis project Ga0123352, IMG submission 89700) | Labiotermes labralis P1 segment gut microbial communities from Petit-Saut dam, French Guiana - Lab288 P1 | ecosystem: Host-associated > Arthropoda: Insects > Digestive system > Gut ... | reverse complement strand
TTACCTCCGCGTGTTCTGTAGTTTACCGCCTCTGTATTCTTATTCTATCACTTTATTTGACAGCGTTTGGCACTTTTCATTCTCGTTTGTGCCTTTCGCAGAAAGGAATGGTCTTAATAATGATTAAACTTTTGAAATAATGATTAAACTTTTGAAGAACATGAAGATTAAAAGCAAGTTGTTTTTGGGGTTTTGCACTTTGATAGCAGGTTTAATATTTATATCAATATTTGCATCTAACGGAAAATTAAATATGCAATTGGAAGCAGAATATGTACTGGATGGACCTTTCGTTCGTTATAGCCTTGGCAGAGATATAGACCGCACATTTCTTGAAGCCAGACGGCTTATGAATAGAATATCAATGCATGGCGGCGCAAATATCATTGACCAGCAAGGAATAGATAACGAGGAAAGAGCCTTTCATGCCCTCAGGCAAGATATGACAAGATTGATTGCAGAATACAGGCACTCTATGAACACTGTAAATGTTGCCACACAGGAAACCATCAATGAACGCCACCGTTTAATTGACAGTCTTGTTTCGGATATTGAGGCTTATTGGGTTGTCATTGGACAAGTGATTACTTTTGCAAGAGCTGCCGATTTAGACTCTGCTTTAGAAGCAACCGTACAAGCTACCACTATTGTTGCCGATGTAAACGCGCAATTAGATGAGCTCATGAGTTGGTCTACTATTTTCATGGACTCTAGCTCAGTATATCTTGCTGACTATGCAAATACCGCTATTTTAACTATGTGGATTGTGGCCATATCCGTTGCAATCATTGGCCTTGCCTTTGCACTTATCATTTCTAGCTTGATAACAAAGCCAATCCGCGAAGTACTTATTGCCTTAGGCGATGTATCCAAAGGGAATTTGAATGTTAATATTGACAGGTCTAACCTTTCTAATGACGAAATAGGTGTGCTGACACAGGATGTTTGTGGTCTTATAGATATAATCAAAAACATGGTTGCTGATTTATCCAATGCACATAAGGAATATATTCAATTAGGCCATATTCATTTTACTATTGACGACAGCAAATACCAAAATTCATTCAAGGAAATGGTTGGCCTTATAAATAATTTGCTTACACAGGTTGCAGCAGATATAACGGAAGTTGCCAGCATATTAGACGATATTGGTGACGGAAATTTTGAGAGGGAATTTAACGGCGATGTTTGGGTTGGAGAATGGGTGGTTATGCCAAATGCGATAAGTAAGCTGATTTCCAACATAAAAGGAGTCAACGCGGAAGTCAATGCGATGATTGAAGCCGCGGCAGAAAGAGGTGAGTTGCATTTCCAAATTGATGCAAGCAAATATAACGGTAGCTGGAGTAAAATCATAGAAGGTCTTGACCATATTGCTAAGGCTGTTGATGCACCTATTGTTGAAATTATGAATGTAATGAACAAACTCTCAAAGGGTGATTTTACAAATAAAGTAACTGGTGATTACAAAGGCGATTTCCTACAAATCAAAAACGCGGTAAATGAAACGATTAATATTTTGGAAATCTATATTGCCGAAATTACAGGCGATTTAGCCGCGATTTCTAGCGGTGATTTAACCACAGTGCTTACACGCGAATATGTGGGTAGTTTTGGCCCCATTAAAGAATCGCTCAATGATATTTCCGAAACATTGCACAAAACCATGTCAGAAATTTCAGTAGCATCTGAACAGGTTTTAGTCGGTGCTAAACAAATTTCAAGCAGTGCAATGGATTTAGCAAGCGGAGCGCAAGAACAAGCCAGTTCTGTGCAGGAACTGAATGCTTCAATAGACATGATTAGCCAGCAGACACGCCAAAATGCAGATAGCGCATTGACGGCAAATGCGCTTTCGGGCAAATCTACCGCCAATGCCCAAGAAGGTAACGTCGCTATGAAACAAATGGTAGAAGCGATGACACAAATAAAGGAATCGTCAAACGATATATCTGAAATTGTGCAAACCATTCAAGATATTGCTTTCCAAACAAATCTGCTTGCCCTGAACGCATCTGTTGAAGCGGCAAGGGCTGGTGAACATGGCAAAGGCTTTGCCGTTGTAGCCGATGAAGTACGTACCCTTGCAGGCCGTAGTCAAAATGCCGCCACTCAAACAACCGAACTTATCCAAGACTCTATCAGTCGTGTAGGAACAGGTTCAAATATCGCAAAATCTACATCTGAATCGCTGGATGCTATTGTAGCAAGTGCGAATGAGGTGCTTGCTGTCATAAGCAGTATTTCAGAGGCTTCAAAAGAACAGGCGGAGGCGATTGGGCAAGTGAGTGTTGGGGTTGAACAAATATCAAAGGTTGTGCAAAGCAACTCGGCTGTCTCCGAAGAAACGGCGGCGTCCGCGGAAGAGCTTAGTTCACAATCTGAACTTTTGCGACAGCTTGTTTCTTATTTCAAACTCTAAAGTCTAAAAAATAGAACCGATTCAAAATGACTATCATCTGTTTAACTCAAAAATAATCCAAAAAGAAAAGAGGAATGACTATGAAAGCAAGTAAAACACTTTTGGCCATTATAATGACGCTGGCACTTGCCCTGCCTACAACAACACCAGGCTTAGCCGCCTATGCGTATCAAAACAGTGAAGAACCCAGCTATGTTGCAGATACAGAAGATGCTACGGATACAGAAGATGCTACAGATACAGAAGATGCTACAGATACAGAAGACGCTACGGATACAGAAGATGCTACGGATACAGAAGATGCTACGGATACAGAGGATGCTACGGATACAGAGGATGCTACGGATACAGAAGATGCTACAGATACAGAGGATTCCACAGATACAGAAGATGAAGACGAATCCAAGATAAATAATATTTTGCCGCCTCTAATAGCCCACAGGCCTATAGTAGACGTTGAGGCGCACAGCACTTTTATCATTCCCTGTCTTTATTTTGCCGGTGCGCTTTATCAAGCGAATCCAGATCTTGTTATAATTGATTGGGGTGATTTTGATGGTTATGACTATAGTCTTATTACGGTGCTTCTTGATATAGAAGTGGCAGCGACTGTGACTGAATTGTTGTATATGCGTTGGATGCAGATTTCAGACCTTAGCGGTATAGAGCATTTTACAAATCTGCAAAGACTTGATGTTAGCTACAACTACTTAACTTCTGTTGATATATCAAAAAATACTGCATTGATAGAATTTGCAGCTAGTAACAACAACCTAACCACTCTTGACATATCGAATAAACCTGCGTTGGTGGGTTTTGACGTTAGTCACAATAATATAACCACTCTTGACATATCGAATAAACCTGCGTTGGTGGGTTTTGACGTTAGTCACAATAATATAACCACTCTTGACGCATCGAATAACCCTGCGTTGATGGCTTTTGACGTTCGATACAACAACCTAATCACTCTTGATGTATCGAATAACCCCGAGTTGCTTGTTCTTATTTTGGAAGAAAACGACAACCTAACCACTCTTAACGCATCAAACAATCCTAAATTGATAGCACTTATAATTCGTAATAGCAACCTAACCACCCTTGATGTGTCTGGCAATACTGCGCTTCTACAACTTGAGGTTTCAAATAGCAACCTAACCTCTCTTGACTTGTCTAATAATATTGCGTTAGTGGAAATTCATGTTACCAATAATAATCTAACCACCCTTGATTTGTCTAATAATATTGCATTAGCGCTAATTATTGCTGACAATAACAATCTAACCACCCTTGATGTATCAAATAATCCTGAGCTGATGGGTATTTATGTTGGACACAACAATCTAACTACCCTTGATGTATCGAATAATCCTGCATTGGTGTCTATTCTGGCTAACAACAACAATTTGGCCGTTCTTGATGTGTCAAATAATCCTGAGATGAGAGCTATTTGGGTTGCAAACAATAACCTAGTCACGCTTGATTTGTCAAACAATCCTAATATAGGTACGGGTTATGCTACAGGTTTAGGTCTTTTTATCTTTGACAACTACCTGCCATCACAGGCTAGTTTAATAGGCGCAACCTTCCCCATCGGTCGGCAGCGGACAGCCACGCCCCCAACTATAGATGGTCCAATGCAGCTGACGATAGACTACGCCACAACCTATTCAGCACCATTCACCATAACAGGCTCTCCGTTGCCTTTGGTTACAATAGATGCACCTCAAGACAACGGCGGACACATCACATGGAACACAGCCGAAAATAGGCTGGATATATCAGCAGGGCTTAATGTCGGCACTTATTATGAGGTTGAGATAACGGCGAGTAACACAATGGCAAACGGCGGTGCTTATGATACCCACAGTGTTATCATTACAGTAATAGAAAACCTGCCCACAGTCACAGGTGTTACAGTATCGCCAACGGTAGCAAGTATAAACAGAGGAAGTACACTGCAATTTTCTGCAACTGTACAAGGTACAAACAGTCCATCACAAGCGGTTACATGGATTGTTGAAAATAACGCTAACTCAAGTACAACCATAAACGGAAGCGGTCTGCTGACCGTGGCAAGCAACGAAACCGCAACAAGTCTGACGATTAGGGCAACATCAGTATCAAGTCCTGCACATTCGGGCGTGGCAAGCGTAACGGTAAATATTCCACCACCAGAAGAACCAACCGAACCGACACCACCAACAACAGACCCCGAAGAACCAACCGAACCCACACCACCAACAACAGACCCCGAAGAACCAACCGAACCGACACCACCAACAACAGACCCCGAAGAGCCAACCGAGCCGACACCACCAACAACAGACCCCGAAGAGCCAACCGAGCCGACACCACCAACAACAGACCCCGAAGAACCAAGCGAGCCTACACCACCGACAACAGCCCCAGAAGAACCACGCGAACCGACGCCACCAACAACAGCCCCAGAAGAACCAACCGCACCGACACCACCACCACCAACAACCCCCGAAGAACCAACCGAACCGACACCACCACCAACAGCCCCCGAAGAACCAACCGAACCGACACCACCAACGACAGACCCAGAAGAACCAAACGAGTCTACACCGCCAACAACAGACCCCGAAGAATCAACCGAGCCTACACCACTACCAACAGCCCCAGAAGAACCAGCAACCCCAGAATCCCCATACACACCAAGCATAACAGCATCATCCATTCTCCCAATTCCAAGCGCACCCGATAATCAACTGATACAAGACGGTGATACTTGGATAGAGATTGACGAAGCTGGTGTACCACTTGGCCGATGGCACTGGGATGACGAACAAGAGGAATGGATATTTGAACCAACGCCTGTTCCGTTGGGCATGATGCCCCAAACGGGTGTGGCTGATAACAGAATCGTTCAAATGGTGATGTTAGGACTTGCGATGTTAGGTGTGGTATTTTCATTTCTTGCTAGACAGCGATATAGAACATGACCTTGAAATTTTGCTTGATAAACAGGATATGAATGTACTATTTGAAATATATAAAGACGCCTTGACATAGGTTTTGTTTCCTATGTTAAGGCGTTTTTTTTTGTTTACTTTTGGGGTGGTTGGATTTATAATCAATTGGCAAGCTGTGTGGCGGTGCTTCAAGTCTTAGCCCCCGAAAGGGGGTGAAGCTATGACGATATTTGAGGTTTTATACTTGCTTCTTATGTCTGCGCTGGTAGTTTTGGCGTTGTTGTCATATAGACGTGAAAAATAGCCGCCCGTGACAGGGGAAACGGCTATTCTTCACGTCATTTCATCCGTTACAATTGGGGTAGTTGTTACCGTCCCAGCTTGCTTACATAAATCTGGTGAGTGCTTTCGCATTCACCTTTTTTATTTATATCCCTATTCTATTCAATCTATGCCAGCATGTCAAATAATATTTTCGTTTTTGGTCGGTTTTTGTACGCGCTTGTACCGCTGGATGCATTCAACTTCTTTCATTTTGCAAGAAGTTGAATTTGCTTTGAATTTATTTTGGCAAAACATCACAGACTTATATAAACATGATACGTATATCATGTGAGGGGACATAATACTATGAACAAGCCAAAATAAAACGGAGGTCGTAAAATGAACGAAAATCAAGGAAGCCACCACGAAGAACTCACCCGCATGGTAGAGCCTGAAATCATTAAAATGGGTGTTGTCAACCGAATTGTCAGCATATTTATTGCACCAGGAGAACTGATGAAAAACGTAAAAGCATACCCTGTCATTCTTGTGCCGTTTTTGATTTCGGTCATGATTGGCCTTATTGCCGTTGTACCAAACCAAACCGTTAGTGCGTTGGTGACTACAGAAATGGGCAATATCTCTATAGAAAGATTGGGCGTAAACATATTTGACACGGGCGCGGCAATAGATGAATATGGCGACTCGGAGTTGACGACAGCAATGAACGCGTTTTCAATGATTACATTAATCGCCACCGCTTTTATTGGCCCCGTGTTAATAAGCTTCCTTTACGCTTTGTTTCTTTTTATCTTTTCCAAAATTGCACGCGGTCAAACCACCTTTGGGCAAATGTTTGCCATGTACATGCATGTGTATGTTATTTACGCAGTAGGCGCGTTGATTAGTGCTTTTTTAATGTCAATGACATACAGCCTTGTAGACATGACATCTTTAGCCGCAGTGCTTATGCCCAATGGGCGATTGGATAGTGCCGCGTTCAATCTGTTAAATAGCCTGAATGTATTCAATATTTGGGCGACCATCGTCATGTTTATTGGCTTAAAAACAATGAATGATTTTTCTAATGTGAAAGCTGGCGTTATTACCGTCATCGTATTATTGGGTGGCATGGGCATCGCTGTCGGATTTTTGATGCTTCCCTGGTTGTTATTTGATGTGAGCGCGGCACTTATGTAAGCAACCGATTTTTGCCGCCGCCGAAGGCGGCATGGATTAAAATATGTAAGATAAAGGAGAATGCATCCAATGAATAAGAAAAAAGCACTCATTGCATTAGCGGTGCTGGTTCTAGTGGGCGGGTTTGTTGGCTTTAACGTGGTCAACGCAAGAAATGCCGATGACGGGACCGGTATTCCGCGTACGGCTGTACCTGTCCACTGGGCGTACCCGTCGGTGCAAACCATTATAAGCAGTGTAAGCGCAAGGGGCAATGTAGAACTGCGCGACCGTACCATCATGTTTCCAAACACCCAGGCACAAATTGTTGAGGTGCATGTGAGTGTTGGCGATATTGTCCATGTGGGTGACTTGCTTATCACCTATGACGAAAGCGCGTTAGACCTGATGCATGACCAGTTGGCTGAGGCACATTTAGCCTTGCGTTCGGCAGAACTGGGCCTTGCGGCTACACGCATTGCCCCAGCCGACACCGAAATTTTGACCGCCGAAAATCAAATAGAGCAAGCCCGCACCAGCATCACCAACATAGAAATTCAAATTGGTCAATTTGACCTGCAAATCAGCCACTTAGAAGACAATATTCAAACCGCAAAAGATACGCTCGCCAATGTACAGCGGCTTTTTGACAACGATGTCGCACCCCGTACCGAACTCGACAGCGCAATGGAAGCCGTGCGCCGCCTGGAAGACCAGCTGGAAATTCTGGTGGCACAGCGCGACGCGGCGGCAGTTGGTTTAGCACCAGCCAGAGAAGGCGAACGTCTGGCCATTGCCCAACTTGAGGCCGTGCGCACACGCAACGCCCAGCCGCAAGCCGTAAACCAAGCACAGGTTCAGCAAGTAGCCATAGACCGCGCCAACCTCACCATCGCGCAAATTGAAAGAAACATTGCCGAATTTGAAAAACAAGAATTTGCAACGGCGGCGGGTACCGTGCTAAACGTCTTTGTGGAATCAGGAGAATTTAGTGTGTCAAGCCGCCCACTGGTTGAAGTGGCAGATATTTCTGACGAGAATCTGGTGATTGTCGTCCATGTGCCGGAAAATGACGCGGGCAATATAGAACTCGGTCAAGATGTTGAAATTTCTGGCGGTGCCATTGGCAACCATCGCTATACAGGCTATATCGAATTAATTCACCCGCTGGTTGCCCCACGCCAAATGGGAACGACAGTGGAAACCGTGGTGACTGTAGAAATTTCTGCCGTAGGCACCACCCGTTTACGGGCAGGCAATACTGTTGACGCGGATATTGTCACCAACATCCATGAAGATACTTTGGTTGTGCCGCTGATGTCCACAGTCAGTGCCGGCGGTGGCGAGACATTTGTGTTTGTTGTAAATGACGAATCCATTTTAGAACGCCGCGACATTGAACTGGGCGAATTTAGCGATATGTATATTGAAGCATTGGGCATTTTGCCAAACGATAGAGTCGTAGCCAGCCCAACCATCATGATGTATGAGGGAATGCAAGTGCGCCCGATTCAGCCGTTACATTGAGGTTGTTGCTATGATTATCCAAGTAGAACACCTATTTAAAACATATCGCAATGGTTCGCTTGAAGTGACCGCACTGCGGGATGTCAGTTTTTCAGTCGCTGTCAGTGAATTTGTTTCAATCATGGGGCAGTCAGGCTCGGGCAAGTCAACATTAATGAATATCTTAGGCTGTCTGGATACCGTAACCAACGGCAAATACTTTCTGGACGGCGAAGATGTTTCTAAAATCAAAGGGCGGCATCTGGCGCAAATTCGCAACCGCAAAATTGGCTTTGTTTTTCAATCATACAATTTGCTGCCGCGTTTAAACGCGTTGCAAAACGTAGAACTGCCGATGATTTACGCGGGTGTCAAAGGCAAGCCGCGCCGCCAAGCCGCGCTGGAAGCATTAGACCGTGTGGGGCTAACAGACCGCGTACACCACAAACCCGCCGAACTTTCGGGCGGACAAAAACAACGCGTAGCCATTGCGCGCGCCCTTGTAAATAGCCCAGCCATTCTGCTTGCCGACGAACCCACAGGTAATCTGGACAGCCGAAGCGGCGAAGAAATCATGGGCATTTTCCAACGCCTAAACCGTGAAGGCGTAACCATTGTCATGGTCACGCACGAGCCCGACATTGCCGAGCACACAAGGCGCATCGTGGCGTTTAAAGACGGACGCATCATCAAAGACGAACCTGTACTAAACCAAACGATTGTAGCAGGGTAGGTGACATTTTGAATATTTTTGAGAGTATAACCTCCGCGGCGTATTCGGTTTTGGCAAATCGGATGCGGTCCATACTTACGATGCTGGGTATTATTATAGGTATCGCGGCGGTTATTATGATAACGTCCATTGGGCAGGGTTTTCAGGATAGCGTGAATGATATGTTTGCTGGCATTGGTGCAGGCACACTGGTTGTAAATGTGCGTCAAAATGCGGCAGACCCAGCCGTGCGCAGTGATATGCTTACGCTGGAAAGCATGGAGTTTATTGCCAATCATCCAGATATCACATTGGTCAATGCTTCGTCATTGTCGAATTCACGTGTGCAGCTACGCAATCCTTCGGAAACTGCGCAATTACAAATCATAGGTACGACAGAAAATATGAGTGATATCCAACATGTGGATGTTCGATTTGGGCGGTTTTTGGCAGCAGTTGATATAGACCGCGCCGCACCTGTGATTGTTATTGATTCTACGCTTGCCCGTGATATTTTCGGGCGTACAGACGTTGTAGGCGAAACCATTCGCACCACTTTTTGGATGGGTACAGTGGATTTAACTATAGTAGGTGTATTCCGCAACGAAGACCCAATGGCGGGTATGTTTAGTATGCCAACCACGGCTTTTATACCCATCACATATTTTCAGCGGATACTAAACCAAGACAATGTAGTAGGGCAAATCGAAGTGCTTGCAAGTGACTTAGACCGCCTGGATCAAATCGCTAGTGAAATAGCAAGATTGCTGTCTGTTTTTCATGGAAACGAAGACAGGTATCAAGTCACCACTGTGATGAGCCAAATTGACATGATTAATGATATCATTGGCATGATTACAGGTTTTGTTGCGCTTGTGGCATTTATATCGCTGGCAGTGGGCGGCATTGGTGTAATGAATATTATGCTGGTGACGGTTACTGAACGCACAAGGGAAATTGGCATCAGAAAATCCTTGGGTGCGACAGATGGCAATATTCAGTTTCAGTTTTTAATTGAGGCGATGATTCTAACCGCGTCAGGTGGTATCATTGGAATTATTCTGGGTTACTATGGTGGGTTTGCATTGGGCAATTTGATTGATTTAACCCCATCGGTGAACGTGCCTACCGTTGCGTTGACTGTGTTCGCGTCCAGCTTGATTGGTATCATCTTTGGTGTGTATCCCGCCAGGAAGGCGGCAAAGCTTGACCCTATTGAGGCATTGAGGTATGAATAGATTGAAAACAATAAAAAATATGATATGATAGTTATATAAGGGAATGATCACATGACACCATTAAAATATACTCTAAAATCAGATACTCTTTTTAAAATGTTATTCACAAAAAATCAAAAACTATTGAAAAGGTTAGTTTCTGCTTTATTGGGTATAGATTATGAAGATATCACACAGTTTAATGTTATCAATCCTGAAATTTCATCAGAGGAACTTGGTAAGAAATTTTGCAGACTTGATATCAACATGACTGTCAATGGACAAAAAGTAGACTTGGAGTTGCAGATAGGTGATGAAGGCAATTATCCCGAAAGAAGTCTATTTTATTGGGCAAGGGAATATTCAACAGGCATCGACGAAGGTGAAAACTATATCCTGTTGCCTCGTACAATTGTGATTAGCATTTTGGGTTTTAATCAATTTAAAGACTCAAGGAAATTTCATCATGAATTTCAATGTCTTGAAGTTGTAACCCATGAACCATTAACAGACAAAATGGTATTACATTTTTACGAATTAAAGAAACTCCCACCGCTTTCAGATGCGGATAGCGACAGGGATTTATGGTTAAAATTATTCAATGCTGAAACAGAAGACGAGTTAAAAAAGATTGAGGAAATGGAGGTATCATTTATGAGCGAAGCAATAATGGCATACCGCCATGTGGCGGCATCGCCAGAGTTTAAAGAGATAGAGCGTATGCGGTCAAAAGCACGGCATGATGAGGCACAGGCTATTTTCAATGCCGAACGCAAGCGGGATGAGCATTGGCAAGGCGTGATTGCCGACAAAGATGAACTAATATCCCAGCTTCGAGCGCAGCTTGCTCAAAAATAATTTTTGATTGGTTATATATCTGTAAAAAAGGGTGGCTATCTCAAACGAGATAGCCACCCTTCTTTTATCACTTAAATTAGTTTGTAATCACTTGCTCTGTATCCTTATCAAACACATGCACACGTTGAACGTCCACTGCCATTTGAATCATGTCGCCTGTTTTTGCTGTGCTTCTTGGGTTTACACGTGCAGTCATTTGTTGACCTGCGCACATAAGATACAAGTAAACTTCTGCACCAAGCAATTCTGTTACTTCTACTTCACATTTGATTAGCGAATCAGGTGAGTTGTTAATCACCACTTCTTCGTCTTTCAAATCTTCAGGGCGGATACCCATGATGACTGTTTTGCCTATATAGTTGCCATCTTCAAGTGCTTTAGCCTTTGCTGCTGGCAGTTTAATGGCAAATTCGCCAAACATCAACGCAACATCACTGCCGCGTTTTTCTACACTAACTTCCACTAAGTTCATTTGCGGAGAGCCAATGAAGCCAGCTACAAACAAGTTTTGTGGCTTGTTGTATAGGTTTACTGGGCTGTCTACCTGTTGGGCAACGCCGTCTTTCATAACCACGATGCGTGTACCTAGGGTCATCGCTTCGGTTTGGTCATGGGTTACATATATGAATGTGGTTTGCAGTTTTTGATGCAATTTTGTAATTTCTGTACGCATTTGTACGCGAAGCTTCGCGTCCAAGTTTGAAAGTGGTTCGTCCATGAGGAAAACTTTTGGTTCACGCACGATGGCGCGCCCCATTGCTACACGCTGACGCTGTCCGCCGGACAGTGCTTTGGGCTTACGGTCAAGCAAATGCTCGATGTCCAAAATACGTGCGGCTTCATGTACTCTCTTTTCAATTTCTGCTTTGGGTGTTTTGCGTAATTTGAGCCCAAATGCCATGTTGTCATACACACTCATATGGGGATAAAGGGCGTAGTTCTGGAAAACCATTGCAATGTCGCGGTCTTTTGGGGCTACATCGTTCATAAGCTTATCGCCTATGTATAGCTCACCCTCTGTAATTTCTTCAAGCCCTGCAATCATGCGAAGCGTTGTAGTTTTACCGCATCCCGAAGGACCTACAAAAATGATGAACTCCTTGTCAGCAATGGACATGTTGAAGTCGTTTACAGCTTGAAATCCGTTGGGATACTTTTTAACGATGTGTTTAAGTTCTAATCCAGCCATGTGTATTAGCCTCCTTATTCAATTGCAGAAGTTTTGCTTTGCCACTTCTGAAACTTGTTTGCTATATTACACTATTGTTACAGGCATTGTCATTAGAAAATTTCCCAAAGTTGCAAAAAAATTTCTGTGAGAATTGACAAATCAGATAGCATTCATGCTTGACCATTGGGCATTAACGATGAAACGACAAGAAATGACGCATTAAACATGCATATTTTCCCGTCTTCTGTAGCAAAGTAATGGACATGGATATTACACAAATGAAATACGCGCCAAGCGCGGACGTTGACGAAAATATAAGCCTATTAGAAAACTTGTTTACAGACTGCCAAGACTTTATTGGGCGAAAATTTAGGCCGGGTGGAGAAGGAGCACCTTGGCTATATTTCGCGTACATTGACGCAATGACAGGGCGGGACTTAGTGGACATGACCATTGTCAAACGGCTGTTTGACATGGATTGGGCAAACATCACCCCAGATGAAATGGGCGAAGATTTATTTGCAACCCTACGCGACAGAGGCATTGCCAGCGCGGATATTTCAGAGGCTCAAACTTGGGACATGGTGCTTTACTTCATTCACGCGGGCGATACGGCTGTTTTTATTGAAGGTTGCAGCAAAGTCATTATTATTGCCACACGCGGCTTTCCTAATCGCGGCATCCAGGCAGCGGAAACAGAAGTGGTCGTGCAAGGCCCCCGCGAAGCGTTCAGCGAAGTCATGCGCTTTAACACCGCATTGATTAGACGAAGAATACGCGATTGCAACCTGAGGGTCAAACAATCACGGCTGGGGCGGCGAAGCCAAACAGACATTGCCATCATGTATATGGAAGATATCGTACGCCCGGAAGTATTAAAAGAAGTAGAGCGGCGGCTGGAAAGTATTGAAATTGATGGCATTTCTGACAGCGGATGTGTTGAGCAATTTATTGAAGAAAGCTGGATTAGCCCATTTCCGCAAGTGCAGCTGACCGAACGCCCTGACAAGGCGGCGTCTTCTATTTTAGAAGGACGCATTGCCATTATTATAGATAATTCGCCATTCGTCATTCTGGTACCTGTGACAATGAATGTATTTTTTCAGGCATCAGAAGATTATTATAGCCGTTGGCAAGTGATGTCAATCACACGGTTTTTACGGTTTGTTGGGGCATTTTTGGCAGTGGCGTTGCCAGGGCTTTATGTTGCTATTGCACTGTATCACCCCACAATGATTCCCATTTTAATGGTGTCAAAGCTGGCAGAGTCCAGTATGGCAGTGCCGTTCCCTGCAGTCATGGAAATATTTTTGCTGGATGCGGCCTTCGAGCTTTTGCGTGAGGCTGGAATCCGTATTAAAAATGCGTCCGGCGGCACGATTGGCATCGTGGGTGGATTAATTGTTGGGCAAGCGGCAGTGGAAGCCGGGCTTGTGAGCCCCATTGTTGTCATTATCGTGGCGATGACCAGCATTGCTACGTTTGCCATTCCCAGTATTTCGTTGGTTTATAGCTTTAGGTTGATTAAATATGGCTTGCTTATTCTAGCCGCTTTACTTGGATTTTTTGGGCTTTGGGTCGGGCTTATTCTGGTTTTAGTGCATATGGCAGCACTCAAAAGTTTTGGCATTCCATATCTCATGCCATTCGCTTCAGCAGAAATGAACGACTACGAAGATTTAAAAGACAGCCTATTCCGCTTTCCATTATTCAGCCTAAAAAAACGTCCGTTTTTCGCTAAAAAAAATCAAAATGTCCGAATGAGGTAAGAGATGCTATCTACAAACGAAAAAATAACCATGCGGCAATTACAAATTTTAATCGTGCTTAGTGCAATGGGAACGGGAGTCATTGTACTGCCACGGCGCGTAGCCGAATTTGCAGGGCAGGATGGATGGGCTATTGTTGCCCTGCTGGTGGTTGTGGCTATGGTCTTGGGGGCATTGATTTCCGCTGCGGTGACTGCCGCCGCACGGGCAACCAAACCAAATGCTGGGTTTATTGAAACGACAGGCATGTTGCTGTCGCGCCCTGTGGCGTATATTTTAGGCGGGATACTTTGGTTTAAATTGGTGTTTTCCGCCGGTTTAGAGTTGCGTGTATTCTTGGGTATCACTAATGAGGTTTTGCTTCCGCAAACCCCTATTTTAGTGGTTAGCGCGGTGATGGTTGCCTTATGCGCATACGCCGCAGCAAAGGGCATCGAAACCCGCGCCCGTACAGCAGAAATTTTGCTTTATCTGATGGTGGTGCCGTTTCTTTTCCTATTTATAGTTGCCTTGTTTGATGTTGATTTTTCAAATTTACAGCCTGTGTTGGTTGCATCACCAAATACGCTGATGAACGGCACATTGCGTCTGGGCTTTATTTTTACCGGGCTTGAAACTTTGCTGCTGATGGCACCGTTTTTGGTGAAGGGCAAAAGTATGGGGCGTGCCGTGGTGAGTGGGCTTGGTTTTGCGGGGCTTATTATCCTTGCAATTACAGTGATTACCATTGCGTCATTTGGACGCGGGGTCGTTCATCAGGCATATCCTGTGCTGGTGATGATGGACATGCTCAATTTGCCCGGTGCATTTATAGAAAGGCAAGAAGCCTTGATGTTCAGTTTTTGGATAATAACGACCTTTGCTTTGGTGAATGGATTACTTTTCTTTGGCGGTGTGTTGGTTCGGGATATGTTTTTCAAAATGAAAGGAAAATCAGCTTCCCATGATGAAACCACGATTCACGATATCAATTATGCCAATGATACCCCCTTTCACGCGCCAAGAGTGGACGCAAACCTTGGCAAAGGGGTATTCATCACTGCGGTTGTAGCGTTTGGGGTGACTGCCATCCCACTGGAAGGTGCAGAAATTTATCGCATATTAGATTTTATGGCTATTACACTTGGGCTGCTTTTTCTTGTAGTGGTGCCTTTATTTTTGCTGGCAGCCGCTAAAATCGAAAATTTTGCGCAAAAAGGCAGCGATAGAGGCAGCCGAAAAACAGTAAAAAGCATGTCACTATTATTATTGCTGGCCATTATCGCGATATCGTTCACGTCATGCTGGGACAAAGTAGAAATTGAAAACCGTGCATTTGTCACGGCAATGGGCATTGATAAAGCAGACGGCAAAGAAGACCGCGTCACCGTAACGTTAAGCGTTCCATTAATTCAAAAAGAAGACCAGCAAAATGATGACGATGACAAGCCCACACATATAAAATCTGCCAGCGGACAAACCATTAGCGAAGCCCTTAAAAAACTGGACTCAAACACCAATAAACAGCTATATTATGGGCAAAGCAAGTTGCTTGTACTCGGCGAATCGTTGCTGGAAGACAAAGACTTAATGCACAGTACAATGAATGCGATAGCGGGCAATAAAGAAATCGACCGCCGCATTCATGTGCTTGCGGCAAAGGGCGATGCGTCAGATATATTGGAAATAAAACCGCCCGGCGAAACGATATCGGGTTTGTACGTCGCAGAAATTTACCGCGACAAAAACAAGATTGGCGGTGCTAGTTTCGCGCTTGATTTCGACAGGCTTGACACGGCAATGCAATATCGTGACGGGGCAATTATTCCCAGAATTGAACGTGAAAGCAAAAAATGCACCACCTTGCAGTTAGACGGCGCAGTGGTGATAAAGGATTATCAAAAAGAAGGACGGCTCACCCATGACGAATTGCGCGGTTTCTTATGGACATTTTCCGGCGGCGGAAATGCGACAGTCGTTACTGTAAAAAGTGTGGATTCTGAAAAAGAGCCTCTTTCAGCCAGCATAGAAAAACACACTGTAGCGGTAAGATTTGAACCAATAAACGAAACACTTCGCGCAGTCGTTGAAGTACAAATACTTGCTGCACTTGAGGAAAGCACTTACAACCAAAGCAACCCACCCAGCCATTTCACCGTGAAAAATATCGAAGCATGTATTTCTGCGCAAATTTCCGAGGAAATAATGGCGACATTAGAAAAATTTCAAAACCAATTCGCATTAGACGGCTATGACTGGCTGGAGGTTTTAAGAAAAAAACAATACCCACTGTATCAAGTTTTTTTGCCTGAATGGCAAAATACCTTTTTGGAAATGGAAGTCATTCCACATGTCAATGTGGTATTAAAGTGGTAATTTGGAAAAGCATTTTGTAAAAAATAGCCCTGAACTTTAAAAAGTGTAAATATTGTTTTGTAAAGTAAAGTAATATGTGATAAAATCTTAGACAATGTCCAAGGAATTGAGAGAGGGCAAAAAGAGAGGGGTAATAAATAAATGAACTGGTTTAACAATATCAGTATCCGCTCAAAATTGATTGTAGGCTTTGGTGTAGTCATCGCACTTGCCGTTGCTTTGGCAATTTATGCCTTCAATCAAACGGGCCAAATCAGTAATACCTATCAAGACTTAATCGACGGCTCGATTGAAAGACGTGATGCGTCTTTGGTCGCGCAGTCAAACATTCGCGCTATCCGCCGCACCGTCACAGGAACAATCATGCACGCGCCAAATGCAAACGAGACTGCAATCAATGCGTTGTATTCAGAAATGCAGATATTCAACAGAGGCGTATTGGAAGCAATGGAACGCTATGATTATTCTGTACGCAATGACCCTAGATTTGACCAAGCAGACAGGAATGAAAGATTTAGCTTGAGCGCAGGTGTACGCACATCACTTGACCAATACATTAATCAAGTGTTTTATCCCGTAAGAGCTTATGCTTTAGTTGGTAACCATGAAGCGGCATTGGCAATAGTCACTGCAAATCAGCAATTGGTAACGAGTCTTATTGAAGCAACCGACTATATGATTAATATGACAAGCACCGCGATGGCATCAGGACGCCGGGCGGCTATAGAATCCTCAGATACAGCACAAAGTATGCTGTTGGTAATTAGTGCAGTCATTATTATCGTTGCGGCACTTATTGCACTGTTAATTGCGCGTTTAATTTCAAAGCCTGTTCAAGACTTGGTTGGACTTACCTCCCTTGTGGCTGATGGTAAATTAAACATTAACATTGACCGTTCAAAGGTTACAAAAGATGAAATTGGTGCGCTAACCAGCGACGTTTATGCACTCATTGACACGATTAGAAATATCGTTGACGATATCGACAAATTTGCCCATGAAGCAAATGACAACGGTGATATCGAATATCGTATAGATGCCGCCAAATACAAAGGCAGCTACGGTGACATGATTAAAAGCCTGAATGGTTTTACTGATGGTTTTGTCAGTGATGTACTGAAAATATTAAACGTTTTACAACAGGTCGGCAGCGGTGATTTCACCTTTAAACTTGATCCATTGCCAGGTAAAAAGGCTGTACTAAACGAATCTGTTGATTCATTAAAAGCAAATCTTGACTCTGTAGATGCGGGTATCAATTCGATGATTGACTCTGCTGCAAACAAAGGTGACATGCACTTCCAAATTGACACCAGCAAGTATACCGGCGGCTGGAAAAACATTATGGTCGGCCTTAACCATATTGCCGAGGCTGTTGACAAGCCAATTGTTGAAATAATGAATGTGATGAACAACCTTGCAAAAGGTGATTTCAGTGAAAATGTGACTGGCAATTACAAAGGCGATTTCTTGCAAATGAAGGATGCCGTAAACAACACGATTAAAAACCTTTCGGGGTATATCAATGATATTTCAGACAAATTGTCTGCCATTTCTGAAGGTGACTTAACCCAAACTGTTACACGTGAATATGTCGGAAGCTTTGGGGCGATTAAAGAGTCATTGAATAATATTTCTGCGACATTAAACAAAACTATGTCTGAAATTTCAGTAGCTTCTGAACAAGTGCTGTCCGGCGCAAGCCAAATTTCTACCGGTGCAATGGATTTAGCCAGTGGCGCGCAAGAACAGGCAAGCTCTGTGGAAGAATTGAGCGCGACCATCAGCATGATTAGCGAACAAACCAGACAAAACGCAAATGATGCGGCAAACGCAAGCGAATTGTCAAACAAATCTACCGAGAACGCACAAACAGGTAACGAAGCCATGAAGCAAATGCTTGTGGCCATGACACAAATTAAAGAATCTTCGAATGATATTTCTAAAATTATCAAAGTCATTCAGGACATTGCGTTCCAAACAAACTTGCTTGCGTTAAATGCTGCTGTTGAAGCCGCACGTGCTGGCGAGCATGGTAAAGGATTTAGCGTGGTTGCCGAAGAAGTACGTAGCCTGGCCGCACGTTCTCAAGCTTCTGCCACAGAAACAACAACACTCATTGGTGATTCAATTACCCGTGTTGAAAGCGGTTCGAGTATTGCAGAAACGACTTCTGAATCACTTGATATTATTGTAAAAAATGCAGCGGAAGTATTGAATATCATCAACAATATTGCCACGGCGTCACACGAACAAGCCGAGGCTGTTTCACAGGTCAACGAAGGGCTCGAGCAGATTTCTAAGGTGGTACAAAACAACTCTGCTGTTTCAGAAGAAACGGCAACTGCTTCAGAAGAGCTTAATGCGCAAGCCGAGGTTTTGCGTCAGCTGGTGGCTTTCTTTAAAATTTAATGGTTTAGTATGTATGATTGAAGCCGCCCAGCTTGGGCGGCTTTTTAGTGTGCATTAATGATGGCTCCATCGTTCAAGCGTTTCACGCTTAAATGTTGAAAAACCATCATGATCAAGTGCCTCGCGAATATCATGCATCAACCAATTAAAAAAATGCAAATTATGCAAAACACACAGTCTTAACGCTAACATTTCCTTCGCTTTAAACAAATGCCGAATATAAGCACGGCTATGATGCTGGCAAACTTGACAGTTGCATCGGGTATCAATGGGATTATCGTCCATCTCGAAACGCGCATTGAATAAATTCAGTTTGCCTTGGCTGGTATACACATGCCCATGCCGTCCGTTTCGTGCAGGCAATACGCAATCAAAAAAATCTACCCCGCGGTCTACCGCTTCCAATATATTTTCAGGTGTCCCTACACCCATTAAATAGGTGGGCTTGTTTTGCGGCAAATGCGGCACGGTACACTCTAGTACACGATACATATCTTCGTGGCTTTCGCCAACAGCCAACCCGCCCAAAGCATAGCCCGCAAGGTTCATGTCCGATAAGACTTTTGCATGTTCAATGCGCATGTCTTGATAAACACCGCCCTGATTTATGCCAAAAAGCAGTTGTGCGCGGTTAATCGTTTCATCCTGCGCATTCAGCCAATCCATTCGGTCGATACACCGTTTCATCCAGCGCGTCGTACGCGCCACCGAATCCTGCATATATGACCTTTCTGCCGGATGTGGCGGGCATTCGTCAAAAGCCATTGCAATGGTCGCCCCAAGCGCAGATTGGATATCCATACTTTCCTCTGGCCCCATAAAAATTTTCCGCCCGTCAATATGGGACGAAAAATACACGCCTTCCTCTTTAATTTTGCGTAGCTTAGCCAGTGAAAAAACCTGAAACCCACCTGAATCTGTAAGCACAGGCCCGTCCCAAGCCATAAATTTTCGCACCCCGCCAAGGGTTTTAACAACACTTTCGCCCGGGCGCAAATGCAAATGATAAGTATTACACAATGCAACTTGGCACCCAACATCGCGTAAATCAAACGCCGACAAAGCCCCCTTAATCGCCGCCGCTGTAGCCACATTCATAAACACGGGGGTTTCAATAACACCATGAGGTGTGGTTAATGTAGCACGTTTAGCGCGCCCCTCAATTTTTCTAATAGTGTACATATAAAGTTCCTTCCTATATAATATACGATAGTTTTAATTTTCAAAGGATGTGAACAAATGACAACATTAATAGCAACAGCCGCCTTTGGTCTGGAAGCTGTAGTCAAACGTGAAGTGGAAAATCTGGGTTTTATCAATATAAAGTGCTTGGACGGGCGGGTTGAGTTTTCTCCAGCCGACGAGAAAAAACTACCCGAAGCGATTGCAACGGCTAATCTGTGGCTAAGAAGCGCGGACCGCGTACTGATAAAAATGGGTGAGTTTACCGCCACCAGCTTCGATGACCTGTTCGAGCAAACAAAAACCCTACCTTGGGAAGATTGGATTCCGCAAGACGGCAAATTTACCGTAACAGGCAAGTCGGTGCGTTCAGGTTTATTTAGCGTACCCGATGTTCAGGCCATTGTCAAAAAAGCCGTGGTAGAAAAAATGAAACAAAAATACAAATTGCAATGGTTTCAAGAAACAGGCGCGGAATATACGATTCAAGCCGCACTACTCAAAGATATTGCCACCATTACGATAGACACCACGGGCACAGGGCAGGGGCTGCACAAGCGCGGTTATCGCGCCCAAGCCACCAAAGCCCCGCTCAAAGAAACCATGGCATCGGCATTGATAGAAATATCCCGCTACAAAACCAAAAGTGACCGCCTGCCATTCCTTGACCCCTGTTGCGGCTCTGGTACTTTGCCAATAGAGGCCGCAATGATTGCAAAGAACATAGCCCCTGGCCTTTCGCGCAGTTTTGCCTGTGAAAAATGGCATCAAATTCCGCTGGAAATTTGGAAGGCGGCGCGCCGTCAGGCATATGCCGCTATGCGTACCGATTTTGACCCCATCATCCACGCCTCTGACATAGACCCAGACGCCATCGCGTTGGCACAGTCTAACGCCGAACTTGCAGGTGTGGACGACTGTATTATATTCGAAAACCGCCCACTATCCAAAATAGAACTGCCAACCAACAATGGCATCGCGATAATAAACCCCCCATACGGCGAACGCCTGGGCAAAATTAAAGAGGCCGAAGCCCTATACACAGACCTTGGTCGGTTATTTAACCCCACAAAATGGAGTGTATACATTCTAACGCCCGACGAATTCTTTGAAACTGCCTATAAAAAGAAGGCGCGCGCTAAGCGCAAGCTGTTTAATGGCATGATTAAAACGGATCTTTATCAGTATTTTTAGAAATTAGGGCGTTTATACGTTGAGATTGATACAAACGCAAGAAGCCCCAAACGGCTGATGTTTGGGGCTTTCCTCTAAGTTGTGGCTTAATTTCGGATAAATTAAATAGGAAAACAATGCATGTTTGCTAAAATTACCTCCATTACTCATGCACCCACTTTCACACGAAACCCTAACCTTAACACGATTGTAAAAAAGATTCGCGTTAAGATGCACCCCCTTGTTGTTACGGGAAGATAAGGGTCGAGCATTATTAGCTATGGTCAATCAATTTTGCCTAAATTATACTTTCTAAGCCAGACATTGCTGGCTTCATTCATTGCTTGAATGCTTGTGATACAGTCGGCACTATTCACAAATTTGCAGGAAATATCTCGTTTATCGCCTTCGTCAATCGAATACAAATATACGATAATATTCGTGTCTAAAAATATTCTATCGAGCATTGGCTTCCTCGCGGCTAAATTTCCATCCCTTTGTTTTTAGCGAAGGAGAGGACAGCAAATCTGTTTTTTTTCGGGCATTGGCTTCTTCACGGTTAAATGTCGCTGGCTTCTTCTCCAATACAATTACCAGAATATTATCCGTGATTTGGTTTTTATACTGTTCGGGAATGCGAATCATTCCATCTTTGGGTTTTGCGTAAAACTCATATGCTTGCATGGTATCATCCTTCTTTATATAGAATTCTACTTAAACTCGCCCCAGTTTTCGCTTAAAAGTGCCATTTTATTTTCAAAGTCAATTTGATAACGTATTGCGTGGTGGTCTTTTATTAGAATTCCGTCTGTAAGGCGAATTTCAAGAAAACAGCAATTTTTGTCTTGTTCGTTGGTTACATCGTCATACCACACGAACTCTTTGCGAATTTTGTCCCTAATTTCAGCATTTTGAGGTTCAAGAACCCAACCGATATTCTTTCCGTTGCCGTGTCCACTAAACCAATCAATAGCACATACTGCGACTTTGGGATTCGCTTCGATTTGCTTTACTTTGTTTGAGAGCGCGTGCGTACTGATGTAAAATGCACCGTTTTCATAATAAGCGTCAACGATACGATTATGCAGGCGTTCACCGTCTGTTGTAGCAACTGCAATAAGACTGTCTTTGGCAAAGCGTTCAATCATTATGTTCATTGCGTTCTCATAGCTTTGCATTTTGTAATCCTCCAAAATAAAAATTATCTACGATAAATCATACCATTCACGTTGTATCAGAGTCAACGTCAAAAAAGGGGCTGTAACGAAATACCGTTTCAGCCCTTTTTTAGTCTCTCTCGTTGATTGTGAGGCCTAATTTGCGAGGGGGACTTCGTGGGGCGTTTTCATTGCGTTGCAGCCCCTTGCTTTTCAATATAAACCTGCACGTCTTTATTGTTAAATATGCGAGATATCTTTGTGCCTTCTACGGTTTTGCTGACGGCACCTGCGCCTATGCCTAATATGGTTTGAGTCTCTGCCATCATGCCTACATTGTATAGGCATTCGTGGCCCGGCTTGGAATAGCCCACGTTTTCGAAAAGTCCAACCATGTTTTTTTGGCGGTATAAGTAGTATGGAGAAAGCCCTGATTGGGCGCAAGTGCTTGCGGCAATACTGAGCATGGATTCTGTTTCTTGTGCGGTAGGCAGTACGAAACTGCTTTTGTTTTCGCGTAAACGCGACGCACGTTTTACTGCCAAGGTATGTACTGTGATGTTTTCGGGGGAGATTTTTGCCAATGCGTCCATTGTACGTTTTACGTCGTCTGTATTTTCGCTGGGCAAGCCAACGATTACATCTGTATTTATTGAGTCAAACCCAGCATCACGTGCCATATCGAATGCACTAAAAAAATCAGCCGCTGTATGTTGGCGCCCGATGGTTTTTAGTGTTTTATCGTTCAATGTTTGAGGGTTTACCGCAATGCGGTTCACGCCATATTGCCGCAGCGTTTTTAATATATCTATCGAGAGCGTGTCGGGTCGTCCTGCTTCAACGGTGTATTCAGCGGCTGCACCAAATGCCGTGCCTACCGCGTCAAGTACCCGTGCTAATAAATGAACATCTAGTGCCGTGGGCGTTCCCCCGCCAATATATATCGAAGAAACAGTGCCACCCATTTGAGATAATTCTGCCGCTTTCGCCGCACATTCTGCAATGAGCGCGTCTACATAACGTACTTGAAAGTCCGCGCTGACAGGCTTATGCGAAGTATTGAACGAACAATACACACAACGCGTTGGGCAAAAGGGTATGCTTACATAAATGCCAACAGGTTTTTTCCCTGTGGCATAAATTTTATGATTTACTTTGACTTCCGCACGGGCAACCTCAAGCGCAAGCCGTGCTTTTTCACTATGCACACAGAATGGGTCGCGCAAAATCTCTACAATTCCTTCCGCGCTATATCCCTCATCAAACCACTCACGCACCATTCTGGACGGACGAATGCCCGTCAATGCTCCCCATGGTGTATAAGCCCCCACAGCATTTTGTAGCGCATGAAACAAGGCTAACATAATCATCCGTTTTGGGGAGAGATATGGCACGGGATTGCTGAATGGCCACGCATATTCTGCCGCGACCGTTCTGCCCTTATAAATAACCGCACACGCATGTGCAGAATCCAACGAAGATTTTATAATATACTCAGAATGTGCAGAGGATTCATCGCATGTATTGTCATCCATTTCAGCCATAACCAGCCGCTCGTCAGGAAAAAACAACTGCACAATCGTTTGCACTTCATTTATATGCTTATGATTTAAGACTACTAACAACACAAAACATCACATCAATCTAATGCAATTGAGTTTGCTTACAATTTAACTTTCAGTCCTGCACCTTTTATAGTTTGATTCGCACTGGATCGCTTTGAAATACTTCCATCCACTGTAAATTTTCGTCCTGTTATTGGAGAAAACCATGTTTCATGATCACCCTTACCATAATGCAAAAAATAGCATCCACCATTAGACAAAACCTGCTTAACCTTACGGGTGAAATCTGCCATCACACGGCTACTTTCATTTCATCAACGCGTATCGTTTCAAATATTAATTTAAAATCCCCTGTATAATTACAATTTAATTCCAACATTTCAGGTGCTGCCATACGTACACGTTCTACTAACTTGTCAAATGAATCCGATTCAAGCGTTATCCCAAGGTCTTCATCCGTGCTAGTGTACCAAATGCCATCATCCCAAATCATTTTAACAATATGCGTTCTCATTGTCTCAACCTCCGTTACACATTCACCCGCAAAAACTCATTTGCCCCAATGCCATTGCGCAGTTTGGCAATAATATACTCCAAATGCTCGTTGTCAAAAATTTGGATACCCATTGTAAAAACAGCATCTGCTTGAACCGTGCGCACATTCACCGATGTGACTTTTACATTTTCGTCATGCAATATGCGTGACACGTCCGCTAAAAGCCCGGGGCGGTCGTAACAACTAAACCGTAAGTCGGTATGATATGTCTTGCCGTCTTTTTTTATCGCCGTATGCCACATGGCATCAATTAGGCGGCGGCGGTCAAGTTCGTCTAAATTGGTGATATTGATGCAGTCCGTGCGGTGTACGCTTAGTCCGCGCCCACGGGTTACAAATCCAACAATTTCGTCCCCGGGCAATGGGCTGCAACACTTTGCAAAGCGGACATCGGTATCCCCTAAGCCCTTGACAATGATGCCGCTTTTTTGTTTTTGGTTATCATGTTTAGGGTTTGCGTCTATCAGGCTTTGAATTAATTCCTCGTCGCTGGGCGGCGGCTGTACTTTTTCATACAGGCGATAGAGGAAATTAGCCACCAATTTTTCTTTTACACCGCCCACACCAACCAATGCATACAAATGGTCAGGGGTTCGGCAATTAAAACGGTTTAAAACATCTGATTCACGTCCGTCGGCAAGCAAATCTTCTAATGTCACATGCAAAAGTTTAGCGGATTCTTCTAAAAGTACGCGCCCTTTTTGAATATTCTCTTCTCTGTTTGCCTTGTTAAACCATTGGTTTATCTTAGAACGTGCCTGTGTGGTTTTTACAATTTTCAACCAATCACGGTTTGGCCCTTTGGTGTTTTGGCTGGTAACAATTTCAACACGGTCGCCCGTGGTCAGTTCAAAGTCTACCGAAACCATTTTGCCATTCACCCGCGCACCAATCATGCGGTTGCCCAATGCCGAATGAATCGCATAGGCAAAGTCAATGGGGTTTGCGCCGTCTATTAGCTGAACAATTTCGCCTGTGGGGGTGAAACAATAGACATGCCCTTTGAAGGCGTCCAAGTTCATTTTTAATGCGTCTAAATATTCTTCGCTGTCTGAAATTTCGCGCTGCCAATTCATGATGTCTTGCAGCCATCTGTCTTTGGCAATCTTGTCGCTTTCTTTATATTTCCAGTGCGCGGCAATACCGTATTCTGCCACGTCGTGCATTCCAAAGGTGCGTACCTGCACTTCAAATGGCTCGCGGGAACCCATGAGTGTCGTATGCAGCGACTGATAACCATTCGGTTTTTTCATGCCAATGTAATCTTTAAACCTGCCGGGCACAGGAATATACATTTCATGCAAACGCCCCAAAACCTCGTAACATTCCTGCACATCGTTGACTAAAACCCGCACGGCATATAAATCTTGAATTTGGTCAAGTGTTTTATCTTGGCTTTTCATTTTTTTGTAAATGCTATAAAACCGTTTTGGGCGGCCTTCTACATGGGCTTTTATGTCATCTTCTGCCAGCCGCGTACCAATTTCCTTCATCAGTTGGTCAACCAACGCCTGTCTTTCATCTTGTTTCAGTTTTATTTTTTTGGCTAAATCATTGTAAAATGCACGATTGGTGTACATAAAGCCCAGGTCTTCTAATTCATAGCGCAGTTTGGCAATGCCCAGGCGGTGGGCAAGAGGAGCGTAAATATCCAACGTCTCTTGTGCAACTTTTTGCTGCTTTGGTTCTTCGCGTACTTCAAGCGTACGCATATTGTGCAGTCTGTCGGCAATTTTTATCAACAGCACGCGCACATCTTGTGACATATGAAAAAACATTTTGCGGTAGTTTTCCGCTTGTTCGTCGGTTTTTGAAATATAGGCTACTTTTTCAATTTTTGTCACACCATCAACCAAGAGTGCAACTTCTTCGCCGTATCGTTTGGTAATATCTTCTGATGTGTACTTCGTATCCTCTACCACATCATGCAAAAGGCTTGCCGTGATGGATTCAAGGTCGGTACGTATTTCCGCTAAAATAGTTGCCACGGATATCGGATGCATGGCATATGGGTCGCCGTCTTCGCGGAATTGCCCGTCATGTGCTTTTATGGCAAAGTCAAAAGCGTCCTCAACCATGGCTAAAGATGTAGATGGGCGGTACTTTTTAATTTCTGTAATCAGCCGTGTTCGTGCGGCTTGGATGAGTTCGTGACATTGCTCTGGGGTTTTTCTTTGACAATTTCCCAAGACACACACCTCCGACTTTTTTACTACATTTGAAATATTATAGTTGTTTTAGCGAAAAATGCAAGGTGTGGGAAGTTGCTATCATGGGGGTTTACATGAGTGGGGTGCCGCATGGACGGGCAATGAGTTGGTTTTTCCGATACTCCGGCTGATGTCCAGACAGCTTCACACGGGGGAGAAAGCCATTTTTCCTTGTGTTGTCACACGGAAAAATGGCGTTCTCCCGCCGTGTGAATCTATCTGGACGCC
>Ga0123352_10002223_pt1 | contig 26877 bp, 18 predicted proteins | sample TergutLab28metaG_FD_89700 | JGI IMG/M metagenome (GOLD analysis project Ga0123352, IMG submission 89700) | Labiotermes labralis P1 segment gut microbial communities from Petit-Saut dam, French Guiana - Lab288 P1 | ecosystem: Host-associated > Arthropoda: Insects > Digestive system > Gut ... | reverse complement strand
TGAGTGGACCCCGTTCCAGACCCACTACTACTCAGAAAATCTGGTAGCGCCGGGGATCGAACCCGGGACCTCTGTATCTGTAGCCAGAAACTCTGACCACTAGACCACAGAGGCGGTCCTCTAATTTTGTAACTACAGCTCAAAAAGCTCCGCCTAACCATTTCGAGCCTGACGCTCGTGTAAGGGACAAAAAATTCAACGTTTACCTCACAATAAACAACACACTGCCTTTTAATTACAAAGATAAACTGTTTAATCCCGTCCACAAAAATGCTCGCTGTTTATTATCAGAATCATATGCAACACATATATACAGCGTGTGGGGGAAAATGTGGAGACTTTTAATGTTAATATAAGTGATACGTACAGTCAGTTGCCACTGTGCTTGAACATTCTGTGAAGTAAGAGTCTGACTTGCTCAGTAATTTCTGGCAACCGCTTTGTGGGAAATAAAATAATCCAGTTCATAATGCTTAGCTACTTCTACATCACAAGAACGAAAAACAGAAACGTACAAAATAACAAGAAATTCCCGTTCAGACTCCGTCTTAGAATACGTTGGCGCGAAGTGGGGCTGCCATTAAGGAGTGCTGTAGGCGGGCGTCTCACAGTAGAACTAATGGAATTCATCATAAACGTTTTACGTCTCCATTTAAGTATCGACTGCAAGAAGGTGTTAAGACGTGTAAAGGTGTGGGATTACCTGCTAATTATGGAAAAGGTGGCAGAGGCTTGAATTGCTTTTCAAAGCCACAGTTTGAACTAACAATTTCTCCATGTGTCTTTCTACTGACTCTCTTACTTTTAGAAAAAAAAATTCACTGTACCAGTTCAGATTGATAGAAATGTAGCAGCAGTTAAGAAAAAGGACAAGACATTAAAATAAACATTTCTTTTATTTAATCCGTTTTTACGGTATTTTCTATATGACCCCTTTTAATATTATCTGCCTATTTCCATCTAAACTTTGTAGCCAGATACGTCGTCTTTCCTCCTTGCGTGTTGCATGTCCCTTGTGTCTAATTCTCCATGATTTTATCACCCTAATTTTGAATGTATGGTGAAGAGTGCAAATCAAAGAACCTCATTATCAGCTAGTTTAACTTAAGTCCATTTATACACATGTACTGTACCTCCTCTCCTTCATTCTCTTATGGGGCGACTGTTTTCTATTTGTTTTTCTTTCAAATTATTTAACTCTTCAAACCCGGGCAGTTACTCTATGTACCAACAGGTTTACAGTAATAAAAAAAGACTCTACCTACTGCCCAGAATTTATGCATTTTATTACGGTTCTCAGAATAAGCATCGATTATTTTCCTACATGGCATTAACTGATCATTTTTTTTATACTGCAGTAGATATGGTGTGTGTCTGCAATGCGATACGAATGCACGAATGGAATCTTTAAACATTAGACGGGTTAATTTTCGTTTTGAGCAGTTAAGTTAATGATACTGTATGTAAACTTACCAATGCCTCTGTGTTCAAAATACTTTACATTTTGCCCACACCGTGTGTGGATGTGTTTCGTACGAGGCTTACAATAAACAGAATTTCTCCAAAATACCATTAACCGATTGGACTTTATAATGGAGAAGCATTGTGTTCACTCCGCGGTATTAATTGCAATTATATATATATATATATATATACACACACACACACACACACACACATATCTTTTAGGTGGACAAGTTATTCCTATTAAGACCGTGCCATGGGTTTGTGATTAGCTAGCGACCTCTCAGTGCGGAGGTCTGTGTTGAATGTCAGACTAGCGTATGCGAGGTTTGTGGTGCACAAAGTGGCACTAGGACAGGTTTTTCTCCGAGTACTTCCAGATTTCTGTGTCCGTATTATTCCCTCAGAGCGCCGTACTCATTTCTGTCGTATTGCTACTCGTATAAAAAAAGTGGGTGAAGCCTCGAAACCTTCAAACAAAGCAATCGGAGGCCATTGGACGGAAAAGTACTTTGTCATCCTTCGAAGATAATCCGACCGGCCAACCAGATCGAATAGGTTTCTCGTGGTTTTCCATGTGCGCTCCATGCTTCTCATGTGGACTTCCCAGTATTGTCTAAATTCCGGCACAATGCGGCAGTCTTGATACTGACAACAAACCTCAGCCCAAATGTAGCAACTGATCAACCCCTTTCCTCTGCTGTATACGCAAATTGTCCGCTCACCATCATCTTAACCTTCTCACTTCCCAGTCCTCTGCTTCGCCTCTAACCTGCACTTACAAGAAGGACGAGCGGGTACTGTCCGTGAATCATGAGTTCCTTATCAGATGAATGTTATGTACTGGCGGATCACTATGAATCGAAAAGACTGCATACGCAGCGTACTCTTAATTACACCTTCGGCCTTTTCGTAAAGCGGTCGATGAAAGTCGTGTAAGGCCTCTCAGAGTGTCTGTCTCCGTTCCGATAATCATTATTCTCATGAGAAGTAATTGTGTATCGACAGTTCGCACATAAGCTGTATCCTGCTGGGCAGACGAGCTGTGGTCACGATTTAATTATGTCGTTGGATGTTCCCCACCCTGTACCGGACGTGCCCTGTTCCCGATTCAGCGGATCGACGTGCAAACATACCTCGTCACTGTGGTGCTCCGATAAAGCGCCGTGTCCGGAGGGAGCGTCCATTCTGCCCAGCACAGTTCACTCATTTATCTTTATTGTACTGCCTTTAGAGAACAAAGATATCAAAGTGTAACGTCAAGGGAAGAAGACATTTTTATGTAAACAGGGTCTCTGTGTGTAAACTTAGCTGATTTTTCTTGAAAAAATAAATGAAGTGTATGACAGCACCATGCTATGTGTCCCACCTCCCTAAAGTTTTAAAACTTTGAATTATATAATGCGAAACGTGAATGGAAGTTATTATGTTCTAGGGCATCCAAGTTTTGTACACTGGAATTTCATACAATTGATAGCAGTAACAAAGCGAAGGTATGAACACACAACCTAGGAGTGACACAGGCAACATTTAGTTTAAAACCCAAAATGATGTGTGGTAATAGGAAAGTATAAACTTCTGTAAAACCAAGGCTAAAATTTGTTTCCGTCGAAGAAAGTAAATTTCACAAAATGCGGTGAAGTACTCAGGTCAGGTCTCTGAATTCAATACTGATGACCTACAGTTCACCTGTATATAGGCCCAGTACTATACAAAAGCATCCTCGAACTCCAAGAAGGGCTTGCGTGTTAGAAAAGCAGGAAAACCTGTTCGTCACCCTGGAATCTGTCGGTTTTAGAATATGTGGTAAAGCTATCCCATTACAGGCCTGGACAGGCCCGCACGTCTCCTGGAGAATTTTTCAACAATCGGCACTAGAAGGTTATAAGGTCAGCCGTACGCACGGGCCGCTTTGACCCCCTAGGTGATAACGCACGTACCCATTTCTGTTAGAGGCTGAGGCGACCCCAGGGCCATAATGCAGCCGGAAGGATTAAGTCAGTAAAAAATGCCAATGACCATATTGGGAATTCAACCCGCTACCTTCCGGCTTGTAGCGCATTTCCTCAACCAATTGCGCGTATCCCCCAATTTTAGAATATGTGGTAGCTAAACGTTAAAGAGGTAATGACACTGAAATTAAGGTATTAAATTTCCCTAGTCTAAATAAGAAAGACTCGTATTGAGTATACAAAGCACATGCAAACACTGCCGTAATAGTACCGCGGGTGTTGAGCCCTGGCCACCGTACTTATGACAAGAACACGAGGAAAATTTCACAGAGGCTCTAGATATTTTGTGGTAAGTCCAGGGTGAGAAACACGAAATAATAAACGTTAATTTTTATGTGGAATTTTTATACTCAAACAAAAGAAAACATTTTCTGTGGAGTAGGACCTAATTTTCGCGAATTTTAAAGCCGCTGATTTTTTATATAGGGGTGAAGAGCAAAAGCGGAGTATCTGGAGGGATGGTATGAAGCATAAGGGTTGCTGGACATTAGAGCTATATTCCAACTATGCCATTCACAGCTCTATAAAACTCATTGCCGTCTGGTTGCATGTTCTGTTTCAAATGTCTACTACGGACTGAAATACAAACACATTGACACACTCACACACACACACAAACACAGCCATATTAATTCTCATGCTTTAGGTCTCAGTCAGAGTTATGTCCGTTAGACGCTCTAACTTCACTAATCAGAATTACAGGACGTACCGAAAGTTTTCATTTGCGTAAAAGAACAGTGTGTAATTTGTTGTACCAGAAGCGAGACAAATTTTCTGCCATCACCGACACAAATGTCGATTGCTAGACGCTGAGCGATTTAGAAAAGCCTGCAGAACTTCCTGGGTAAGTTAATCAAGTAACCGTTCATTAAGGAAAGTCTGTTAACATTGGTTCAGTTAGGGAAGGTGAAGGTTTTGTGTTAGTTTGAATGTAAGAGAAGGGATACACGCGCACTGCGCCGCGTTGGACGGAAGGGACGGACGCAAGGCACGTACGTACATAATTTGTTTATCGCCTTGTTGCTTACGTGGCATCTCGCACTGATCCGCATCCGACAGAACGGTGTTGGGCAACTTCGTTTCTGATTTTTGGCGGGAATTTTTGTGATCCGACCGATATGTGCTGATGGTTCGCTGGTAAATTGGATTTTCCTGGCATATTATATCTCAACGTATCCACTGTAATTGATTTCCGTGAGTAATTCGAAAATTGTTTCTAAAATTGTCTTATTTTCTGATAAGTCATGATCATGCTTTTATTGCATATATTATGCACCGAGAATCGTAACTTAGTTTTCTTCCTCAGTTAACAAACAAATATTCATTAGTTCTTCCTCCGAAATGTTCATATTGTTCACCAACCGACAACCTGCAGTCAGCTGAAATCAGCCAGTCCATGCACGGTAAATCCGATGCGTGTTCGTACCTAATAAAATAGTCGGTCCGATGAGGTCTAGTGTGCGCCTAGACAAAGACATGCCAGAAATAAGGGTTTCCGTTGAGAGATTACGTAAGTGACTCTTAAGTTAAAACTAAAAAAACTTTGTCAAAAAACGCAACATGCTAACTGTTGGAAGTACGAGATTGTGTCACTCTCCATCCCGAAGGTGCCGGGTTACATTCTCAGTTCTGCTGGTCGACTATCAGGTTTGAAGTTTCTGTTGATTTTCATGTTTTCCTCAAGACAATTGATGGTCAATATAAGGAATTTCAATGTAGATTGGAAAAAAATATAAAAAAAAACAGCAGATCAAGGTGTATGTATATGGAACAAATGTTCAAGCATTTTTAATAGCGTTCATGCCGTTGTGTTGCAGCTCACTGACAAATTATAAATTTCCGTCAAATAGTTTTATTATATTATTATTAAATTGATTGTAATTAAATTATTTTGTCTGAACGAAATTTATATTCTGTTGTCAAATATTCAAGCAAACAGTTTGCTCATTTTAATGTTTGCTGTGAACAGTTTGGGTAAAAAATTTGGCTATACACATATTAACAGCTCGCTAGCATTAGGAATTTTACTGTCATTAGTGGAGTCTAAAGTCCATCTAAGTAGACTATGCACAAAATTTCAGCCCCCGCCTCCTTATGGTCGGCACCCTACACCTCCAATGCAAATTCCAACAGATTGTTACTGGTTAGGGACATAATCGCTGTTTTGTGTGACAATCATAGGGAACTAATAAATACACTGTTTAGGCAAAATGCAGGACGTCTAAGCTTGAAGCAAATGGAACATATAGTTACCACTGTTCCTTGAATTACGAAGATACGTGAAATGTAACGGGAATGTCGCTACTGCGTGATAGGTTTTGGAACGTCCTATGTCTCGTGCTACATTAGAATTTGATGTGCCTGGTTAAGTGCCTGTGTGGAGGGAGCTTCAGTTACACTGGAGGGGACATGGAAATTGTCAACGAGGCTGAATTTTACACGTTACATCCGTTCGCAGTGCAAAGCGAAGTTCGGATTGAAGACCGGGAAAAACAAGTCAGTTATTTAGTTCTTGAATGCTTGCTGTCACTCACTTCGGAATTCTTTGCCTTCCAACTGTTATCTGTAATCACAAATATTAAAATGTACAGGAATATATAATAGAACTCCACTTATCCGGATTAACTGGGACGGCGAGCCATCTGGATATCCAGAAAATCCGAATAATTGGATTTTTCTTTCAAAATAGGCTACAATGGCAGTTTAAGGTTCGGCTGTTATTATTTACAGTATGCACCTGTGTCTAAACCTTTCGACCACTCCTGATTTACAGTTCTACAAGCCATAACACTGTACTGTACTTGATCGGATAACCGGCAATTTCAAGGCAAGTTAGTTCTCTAGAATTCTCGAAAAATTTACCCGAAGGGCCAAGCCGGTCCGGATAATTGGAGAGTCGGATAACTAGCGTCCGGATAAGTGGAGTCGTACTGTAATTTTACGCATCTTTTTATACTTTCTTTGTGCCGAGATAGCTCAGTCAGTACAGTGACGTGATAACCGGCGAAGATAGATTCATTTTCCAGCAGAGGCAGTGATGCTGCTTGTCTCCAAAGCGTCAAAAGGCTTGTTATGCAACCCACCAATCATCCTATCCAGTGGTTGCTGGGAACTGCTTCTTCTGTAGAAAAGCGGCCGTAGCGTGATGTTTACCACACACCTACATCGAGTGCTGAGATCAGGAATGCCTAGAACTAAGTAAGTCCTCGTGGTATGGTTCTTAATTAAGCACGGGGAGAACTTAGGTGTAGATCTATATTCCAGCGGAAATTGTCATATGAAAGGAAGAACATAGGTTGAGGGATTTCGACAACAGATTACGACGGGAATATTTGGACCTAAGAGCGGGGAATGCCAGTCCATTAGGAATGTCTACAGCGTTATTCGTGTCTAGACAAATAACTGTGGTGAGAGTGTGTGGACTGAATTATTTTGGCTGACGATAATATTCCGGAGGGCTGTCATGAATACGGTAATGAGCCTTGGGTGACATAAACTGCCGAGAATGTTTGTCTACTTGCACGACCATTAACTTCGGAACAGGAACAGTACTGCCTTTAGGTGGGTATTTATTGCATTAATTAATTATTTATTTAGAGAGAAAGACAGAGGAAGTTGCACATCAAGGAGCTTTATGATTCGCACTTTCAGCAAGATGGCCTGCCAGTTGGATGTACAATTTAAGGACGATGAGATGGATGGTGCGTGTAGCATGCATGGGGATATGAATGTATTAGAAACTTTGTTCATGAAACCTGAAGGGAATAGTGCATTTCCTAGATCTAGTCCTAGATGGAAGAGTGATCCTGAAATGGATCTTAAAATAGTAGGATATCGTTGTGTGGACTCTTGATTTGTCCCAGGAACCAATGAAATGAGAGGAATTTTAAATAGAATCAACGACTGATATTTTCTGAAGGACTTTGCTGCGTAGTGTCAAGGTCTGTTGCTGTGCTGAGGAGCCTTGATGGGCACGCGACTACATGAAGGTAGGCCCGTGTTTGCACTGTCGTGGTCTATCGATTTCGTATCTCTGGCACGCATCCGGTTTTAGAACTGTTGTTTTCAGTTCGTACATGGTTTCTTTCATCAGTAAAATTCATGCTCGCAGATTTATAAGGGACCTCTGAACCGTGGATATTGGTGAAACGCTCATTGGTTTGAATCCGCTCAGAATTAAACCAATCACTTCAAAAGTTCGCGTGTATTTGCCAGTGTTAACGCTAACATGAACTTATTGAGGTAAAGCCGTCCTGTGATTCAATCGATTTGTTCTTTTCATTTTACATACATAAATAAACCCACGAGTGCAGTGTGATCATGTTGAAGTGAAAAGTAGAACTCTATTCTGAAGAACCTGCGTTACACTGCCGCTATTTAGAACCGTACAAACGCAATATTGAAAGGTCATGTAAAGTTTACAAGGTGAATTCATCGAACTAGGAAATATTAGTGGATGACCTTTAGAAAATACGAAACTTCGTTACTTTGAACAAGATTAGCGTTTTAGCTATTTTCTCGGGCTGTTAGTGACTTTAGACAGTATGCCTGCTGAATTCTAAACACGGCCATGTTCGGGGGAAATTAGTTGAGGAGCGTAATTCACTGGATCATAGCCCTTGAGCTGTTTCACTTTTCGTATTACATAAGGTAAATTATTGTATGCCGGCACGGTTTTGCCAAAAGGACGCGGATAGAACGACCCGTATTTCACGAAAATGTTATCAATACCGTCGACTAATTGTAACATACCGGATTTCTACCTGAGTTGACCAAACTGGATCCACAAATGTAATATATCGGTTGAAGTAATTAACCTAACCAGCAGGTTGTGAAGCTTCCGTAATGTGAATCTAATTTTAGGATTCCGACGGTTTGTATTTCAATTAAAGGTCTAATGCTGTGTGAAGCCAAAGGAGAAATGGGCCAGAATTGTAATATATAGCAACTGAACGTATTCCAGAATTTTAAATATTAGGTGAATGACCTATGCATGAAGTCGGATGTTTAGTTACATAAGTTTCCCACTTCACAGTAAACACAGCGTCTTCATTACAAAGTCCAATCAGTGTATGTTTTATAGTGACAGTCTCTGTTACTGTAAGAATTATGAGCAAAATGAAGATGTTTTAAATGTTAAAGCAAGTGGTACGTATAGTTACCACTGTACTTTAAATGGCTTACCTCCTCTAAGTAATTGGCAACACAACATAACTCAGTATACATATCATGGTAAACGCAAAGTGATTCGCCAGACGCACACTGATGATCTAGAACAGGGCTGGCCATTATGTAGCCCTCGAAGAAAGTATTGAGGTCCTCCGTACGTACAGTTTAACATTCATGCCGTAAGTCTACAGAACATAATGTGGCAAATTTATTAGTAGCTAGAAGGTTTAGAAACTAGAACCCATCCCTTTGAAGGCGGCATACATTTTCATCCAGTTCAGTACATCCTACTGCCTTGTCATTCACCCGTACTTTTAGTGTAACATATTGTTTGTATATAACGGCATTCTAGGTAATTCTGTCGACCCTCCAGCTTTTCGATGTATGTATAAACACTTGCCGCCCTCAGGCGAGTCCTTTACGGATTATGTGGCCACCTGTGGGTTGAAACTGCCCAGCCCTGGTCTAGACCACTGTCGTAAATTTTCAGTGTTTATTCATTGCTGTACCGACATGTCGTTGTTTCTTTCGTGTGACGTCACAGTCTTTACCTCGCAATGAGAACAACGAACCTGATTTATACATAGGGGAAGCTAAGTAGTTCTGGAGCGGAATTTTCAATGAGCAGTTAAAAGTCATTCAAGGATATAAACCGACAAGGTACACGAGGACAGTGTGTTACAGAAAAGTCATTCAGTAAGTAAAAAAGTAGTAGTCCATAGTCCATATCTGCATCCTGTTATGAACTTTATGAACATTATGAACCCATTACATACACTGCTACAATAAATTTATTATTGTGCCCCATACAGAATATACCTGAATTTTTAAGTGATCTTCCCTGAGTGTTGGCTGACCAAAATCTAGTATGCATTTCACATTTCATACACAACAAAGCTACAAGTCGAAATTAACCAAGCCTTTATGTTTAGGAAATGGACCTGTATGTAGGCCTACTATGTGATTTTATCTGCGCCCGCGCATGTGATTGGCTTTTATTTGGTTCGGATTCGAAAGTCCTGGGTGACGAGAATGGAAATTGATTTATAGGCCTTAAGCTTACCTTCATTTATGCAAACAGTGCTTCATACGGTCTGTACTGTCGAAGTAGGATACACCTGCCCACTGTCTATATTACAGCAGACCGGTATGGCCTGTACCCTCTGTACAGGGTCAGACTGATGCACCTCCTTACAATCTGTAATGTGGTAATTTGGTACACATTATTGCAGTATGTATTGGTGCAGACACGCCGCATTGCACTGTATACCAGAAACTTCCTGGCAATCCTTCATGTATTTTCCGAATCACAGAATTTCAGTAAGTGTGTTAACATTTTCTTGGCTCATACTGTATTTGCTGCTTGTTCATAATACCAGTCACGACGTATGATTCTATCCAGCTGAGCCCCAAACCTCACCGACAAATGATCATAACTCAAGTCAAAGAAAAGGAAAGAAATTCAGCGAGCTGTATAAAGAAACTACTCTTTTTTGGGGCTTTATTGTTTATATTGACATTGATATTTTGCCTTTTACATATTTTTCAATATGTAAAGGTCTTGAAATATGCCTGCAGTATTGTTGTGATCCTTGAGAATGATGTTAAGCAGAAACACGCCCCTCATAAATAAATATGTTATGAAAAGTGTACCTGGTTGGTTTTTCTATCCCATTGATTTCGTATCACTGGCGAATAGGCTCATGAAGTCCAACATTTCGAAAGCTTCAGTAAATGTCATGAATTCGACGTGTTTGGCACGTTTCATCAACTTAGCTACCCCTGAAGTAGTCGAGAGGTAAATTAATTATCTTTCATTAAAACTAACCCGATAAATGCAAGGGTGACGAATCGTAAAGGAATTTAAATACGGCTTTATTATCCTCTGCAGGCAGTTTGGCTAGGCGTGGTCACCGACTGTAGGACGCCACGTTCCCACCGCTCTACTGTAGGAAGCTATTAAGTATAGTTTAGAAGAAAAGTAGTCTGTACAAGTATGTTGTAAAAACTGTATTACTTGCCGACGACGGTCGTAAAATCCTACATAGCCTATAATAAAAATATCCCACAGTGCTAGACTGTTGGTCACATTTTATTGGCGTTGCTGTGGATATCAGGTGCTGCTGTCTCTGCCTGGTGGTATGGTGATAAACTAATTGATAGGAGGAATCACAGAAGCTATGGACAGGCAGTCTGGGTTCGTATATCGCACTACAGGCAATTAAGTTAGACCCTATATTCTTATTTGCGCAGCCAAGTTCACCGTTAAAAGATGCAAAATGCGAGAACAAACGAGAAACGATACAGTCTGTACCACTTAACGTCTGTCCCACTCGTAGAATTTACAATAACAGTCAGCGTTACAAAGCAGTTGTTAAGTGTGATGTGGCACGTGTTCTGCGATATTATTGATAACTGCAGTTCTTGTCCACAAATGGTTGATGTTGCGCGGTTGGTGATTTGTTTAAGGTCTTCCTGTGTGTGTGGGGGGGGGGATTGTTTTATAATCGCTGTCTTCCCCAAATGTAATAGTCATATGATGCCAGATCGGGTGAAACAGCAGGCCACAGAAGACAATTTACTAGTCGGTACCCAAAAGTTAACATGAGGTGGTCACTGAATTTTTGACTGTAAGGGTGGTTGGTTGCAGCACCGTCTTGCTGGAAAAACGCGAACTCCTTCTTCTTCTCCTCAGTTAAATTTAATAGCGAATTTCTGGATTTAGTATGTCCGAGAAGATGGAGCCGATTATTCTTGTCACACTGAGAGCACACCATGCTGAAACTGAAAAACCGATAAACCTAATTGTTTCTTGCGACGCTTCCCGAACAATTTCTTCCTTATATAGATGTCGACATTAAGAACCTCCTGTTAAATGCACTTCATATTCACGATTAGCAATTTCCCACCGTCACGCGCATCTTGTGAACCTGGACCGTTTTTGAAGTCCTGTCGTACTGTGTATCAAAACACGCACCAACCACACTACATAAATGAGCTAGCCTGTAGCGTGGTATCCGTATTGAATGGTATTACCTGTCTGTATGACCCACACTGTAAGTCTGAAGTTCTCATAGCTCTGAACGTCAAAATTTCGTTCTTTTTGGATATGATGCCATGTAGTTTGGTATGTGCGGACCTACTGAGTTAAGGAAATAATAGCCCTTTCGTGTGAGATTTGTTTAAAACGTACACACTGTGTGGGAGAAATGCAGAGATTTTTAGTGTCATCGGGTGGTAAGTATAGTTGCCATTGGAGTTTATAGTGTTAAACAGAAATTGTGGAGGTTAGTACGGAACCCGCATATTAATCTCGTTGTGCGCAAGTAAGTACTTGAACTGGAACATTAATACACTGTATTCGTATAGAGTAAGTCGCGTTGAACCGGTTTTATTCTAGTCTCCCTTTATCGTTAGCTGTTTACATTCCGTAACCACCTGTGTTGTTGGGAGATATCTGGCAGTTTAGAGGCTCTTCCCAAATCTTGTTTTTTTTTTTATTGATATCCCAACATTTGTTGTAATTATAGTCGAAGAAGCATGGAAATATACATAAATTTAAGTTATGTTAATTAGGCCACTGACAGTTAATGTTTTGCCTTCTGTTTAATCATTATACAGGACCGATGGACCTACAGGTTTTTTCATCTTTATTCCCTTCCGAACGTGCTCATTATATTTCGCCCATGATTGGATGTAAAGCAGTATTACTTGCCCATGCTCTTTCTCTCCGATTGGTTTTTATAATCAGACTTCATGTCATGTCGCGTCACGTCCGGCTCATTAACGTGGAACCGGTCAACCATTCAGTAAACAGGTCTCAGTTCCTTTTTTCTCTCCATTCTCACGGTTAAGAGTGAGTCAAAGAGCAATCCGCGACAATCTAGTTGCTTACTCCAGGAGCACGTTAAGTGCACCTGTCTATCGGCTATTTCCCACGACCATGAGTCCATGAGTTGTGCTGCAATACTGGGTAAGCTTATATGTGTGTGTGTGTGTGTGTGTGTAGGAGTTACTTAACCAGTCGCACCTTTTCACTTCCTGAAAGGGTGGGATAAGCAAATGCTGACTCACACATTGCCCTCTTATACCATTCAAACAAAGATGTTGGAAACTGAGAACTGCTCTCTTCTGGATTATTACGCAGCGAGTAGTAGTAATTTCTTAACGACGTTTTGGGACAACCTGTCTGTCCCATCCTCAGGTTCAAGAATCCAAATCCTTTTGGATTCTTGAACCTTGAAGATGGGACCAAATCCTTGTGTGTTATTACATAGCGGGTAGTGGTAAGTTCTTACCGACGTTTCGGGACAACCTATCGGTTCCATCCTCAGGTTCGAGAATCCAAATCCTTTTGGATTCTTGAACCCTGAAGATGGAAACATCCTTGTGGGTTATTACATAGCGGGTAGTGGTAAGTTCTTACCGACGTTTCGGGACAACCTATCGGTTTCATCCTCAGAGTTCAAGAATCCCCATCCTTTTGGATGCTTGAACCCTGAGGATGGGACCAAATCCTGGTGGATTCTTGAACCCTGAGGATGAGACCGATAGGCTGTTCCGAAACATCGGTAAGAAATTACCACTACTCGCCGCGTAATAGCCCAGCAGAGTGCAGTTCTCATCTACTTCGCGACGGAAGCCTCCAATCACGCATAGAAGTAAGAAGTTGTAACTCAGTGTGATTCATTTTGGAGAGTAGCGTTAGATAACACTGGAGCTAATAACGAACTGAACTTGATACTTTCTACAAGCATCGGACGGGCAGCAGCTCTTATTGGTACACTTCCTTACACAAACAGGAAGACGACGCACAGAGAGACTCATTTTAACGACAAGGTGGTAATGTTCAGGAGCTGATAAAGCAGGCAGCTTCTCACTTCTCTACTGTCGCCCTGCCTTCGCGCACTTCTGAAACGAAATACAATGCATAGCTATGGAAGGTGTTGCACCTAAGTCAGGAGACTGCAGTGAAAATAATTTTTGCGGGTGTGCTGTTGCGAATTTCGATTGAAGGTCTGATATGTGTGAAGCCAAGGAAGAAGGATCGGGTGTATATATATGAGTTAAAGTAGCCCAGAATTTTAAATATTTGGAACGTGTCCTAGCCATAAGTTCAGATTTATATGTACACCGGTAATTACGCCATTAAACCCCTTATGGTTCATCACAATAACATGCAAGCAGTTCCTCACAGAAAACAAACTTCCTGTCCCTCACAAACACAGGAAAATAATCCCCGTTTATTTTCACAACCATGCGAAACATAAATACGGTTTGCGGATACAAGGCAGAGCGTTCTTGATATACAAGTGTGTGTATATATATATATATGAGTTAATTATATCGTAAACACTGTTTTGTATAGGAGGAAACAGATAAACCTGTAATTGAATTACAAGTGCTGTATGCAAGAAAGTTAAAGCTGTTATCAGTAGTGCCACAGTGTCGGGTGACGTATCAGTCGGACTGGAGTCTATGGACCTGCAGCCTGCCAGGACTGTGAATCAAAGGCAGATAGATCTCTTAGTCAGCCTCATAGCCTAGCATTATGCCGGCTGACCTCAGTGGAATGTGTCGAAGTTTGGTGCATGCGGCAGAACCTTTTGAGAGGCTGATATTTCCTCATATAGTCAAGAATTCCCGCACCTTATGGTATCCGAATGTTGCGTTACCGTGTTTACAAGAGCCCGCCAATTGCCCTGTGCTGAGCCAGATGAATCCATTTTATGCTTTCCTGTCTATTTCATTCAGACGCATTCTAAGTTCTCTTAATATATACGCCTGTTTCTTTCAAGCGATAGTTTTCTGTAGGGACTTACCGCTAAAATTTTTTGTGTATTTCTCTTCCTCCCCGTACGTGCCACATCACCCTTTGATTTCTTTAACCGAATATTTCACGAGGATAATAAATCGTGAAGCTCTTCGATGGGTGCTCTCCAGCTTCCTATTATAGCGTCCCTCTTAGACATAAACATATTATTCAGCACATTATTGTCCAGCGCCTTTGACATCGTCCTTCCTTGAATGTGAGAAAACAAGTTTCACACACACACACACACATACAAAACCAAAGGTAGAATTATAGTCCTGTGCATATTTATCTGTACGCTTTTAGAGAGCAGATTGGAATGTAGAGGAGAGCAGAGTAATAATTGGGTTTGAGACCTTTCGGTCCCAATGCACCTAGGCCTTAAAACAGGTCCTTTTGTGCCCCATACTCCGATGCCAAGTTATAGGAGCCCTGGTCCTTCACAGAAGTTCCAGATTGCCCCCAGACTCAGGCTCCTAACATAATCTGGATCCAAAGAAAAGGAGCCCAGATTAATTTAATAAGAGATGCTCCTTTTCCAGAGCCGTCCTTCATCTGCCTCCCAAACCTCCCGGTAAACGAACCACCTCCAAACTCCCCAACGGGGGCACCTGTGGAGAGAGTTGCCCATTTCCAGTGCCTTCCTTTACGTGTCTCTTGAATTCCTGAATAAAAAGTTCTTCTGATAAAAAAAATCTCCCCCCCCATATTTCCCAAAACGGGTCCACTATGGAAACAGACGCCCATTTCCAGAGCCTTACTGAGCGTATCCTTTGGGGTCCCAAGTAAAGGAGCCCTCCCTCCAGCTTCCCCTCATAGAGCTCCCACAGAGAGAGAGAGAGAGAGAGAGGGAGAGACGCTCCGTTTCCAGAGCCCTCTTCAACTATCTCTCCAAGTTCACGGTAAACGGACCCCCCCCCCTCCTCATGTTCCCCAACGGGGACCCCATGGAGAGAGATACCCGTTTCCAGAGCCTTCTTCTAAACATCTCCCGATAAAAATATCTTACCTTTCCCCGGTAACGGACCCCCTCCCTATGTTACCCCAACGGGGCCCCAATGGAGAGAGATGCTACGTCTCCAGAGCCAATGGTTGATTCATTCATTTATATCTCTCAAGAGTCCCCAGTTAAGGAGCCCTTCCACGAAATGGAGGAAAATATATGGTCACCGTCCACGGAGCCCCAAGCGGACGGAAAGAGATCGTTTACGACACTGCTATCACTACCCCAGTGCCATGCAGCCTTCAGAACGATACCTTCCACTTTGGCTTGGGTAGACGAGAGCCTCGTTAGCCAGCGTGTGTCGTATTAACCCTGAACAGGGTATCTCCTACACACCTGTTACCGCCTACCACGTGACCCAGGGTACGCATCCACGTAACCCTGAGGTACGGACGATGGTTTGGATTTATGGGAAGCGAGCAGATTGGAATACAAATGATTATACATTGGATAGTACCAGGGATTCCCTTAATTTAATCTGATTTTAATTTTTTGCATACAGTTTCGATTTGTTAGTGTCATTCCCAAGTATTGTAATTTTGCCACATTTTGAAAAAAAGAGTTTCTTAGCAACCCTTATTTTGCTTTGTATTTGCTGACGAGATATGAAAGCATGCTTTGTTTTCCCAGCATTTACTTCTAGACTAACCTCCTAACCAGAGGCTAATTAAGCTACTGGGGTTTCCTTTATGGGGTTCAAGGCCACAATAGGCCCGTGGCTATAACCCCAGATACTTTTCCCCGCCAAAAATTTGGTGTGTGTACGGCAGAGGCAGTTAGTGCAAAGGTCTTTAAACTTCTGCATTATGCAGGGTTTAGCAGCATACCAACGCTGGAAGCAGTCAGGTATGTTGTTCCTGCTAATAGCCTTGAAATTGAAGTGTCCGCTCAAGTCCTCAAAAAGCAAGTCAGTTATTTACAACAGTTGTTAAATGTTTACTTTCTTGTTGTTATTTCAGTTTCGAATTACAAGTTTCTGGGCGGTTAATTATCTTCTATAGTGCAACTATTCAGCTTGTAAGAATGAACTTTTACACTTGCCGATTTTGTGCAGTGTGGTACATCATGTTTAATCTTCGACTTGGATGCAGTAACACGATATTTGGTATACGATAAAATCACACGTTTTACAAGATAAAATATATTTATTCTCCACCAGTTATTAGGGCGCGTGTTATATGAAGTTAAGAATGATGTCAATAAAATTTAAAATATTTCGGAGCTCGTGGGTCGATACAAAACTCGTGGGCTAAGACAGCATTGTGAGTGGGGTGGGGGGGGGGAGAGCAGATCACAGCTCACGTAGATTTGTGCGAGATTTGCACTGAATGTGATGGTGAATAAATGTTCAGCACGATATACCTGTTTGTGCTTTGTATAATTTCGTAAAAAAACCCAGCAATTTTACACTTACGCGTTGCGCACGTTTTGTGTTTAACACAATTTCCGAATGTGACGTCATTGTATCCAGTATCATCACATGTGTTTACTGCTTGTAACGATATAAATGTTTCGTAATTAGCCCACATGAACAGAACGTACTGACTGTAGTGTGAAGTTCACTCTAGAACAGGTCACGAAGGCCCAGAAGGAGAGTAGAGGTATAGCTCTACTCTTTCTTTATCCTAGGCGCTAGATTGCAGTGGTTGGTCAACGCCACGCCTCGGCCGCTTTACCTCCGGGAAGGAGAGCCGGTACCCATTGTATAGGAGGCTGCTGGGCCCCAGGACCGGTCTGGACGAGTGCGGAAAATCTTGCCCCCACCGGGATTCGATCCCCGGACCCTCCATCCTGTAGCGAGTCGCTGTGCCGTCTACTTACTAAATGTAAGGAATTAAAATGTATATTAATATATGTACAAAATAGTGTCCAAATTAAAAGTGACTTTTAAGGCATAATGGTTTTGTCGTGTTCGTTGACCTTGGTATTTGTGCCTTCGCCCAGTAAAGTAAGGTCATCAGCGTACCCCCGAAACTGGTGTAACCCATTCAATTTCAGTCCCTCCTGGTTTACTTGGACCTTGTTAATGACATACCCTGAAGCGTGGTTATGGATGAATAGCGATAAAGCGTCTCCCTTTTCGGGCCATTTTTGATAAGAAAAGTATGAGATTAATTTTGGCGTTACCTGTCTTAAACACATTTTCATTATGAAATCTGGATGATCGGTATACCAAGTCAGTGGTAATATTAATTATATAAAACCTTCCTCCTTACCGAATTATAGTCTTTCTTTGAAGTGAAATCGTCTGGGAAAAAAAATATAAGGAAAATGGACCGAATTGCGCGCAGTAGCATATCGACTGCGATGCCGTCATCGGTGCCACAGCTTTGGTCCATTTCGTATTGTTCAAGGGTATATATACATTTCGAAAATGGAGCTGTTTCGAGAAAATACTCTACAGTTAATTTCTCTGTTGCATATTCGTGAAATATTCATGAAAAATTGTGAGAGAAACAATATTGTTACAGTCATTTTACATAATTAAGTACACGCATGTTAAGAGGGCTCTGTTTATATTCCGACACAGTATGTTGTATTTGATGAAGAATGAGAGTTCTTTTTCACTTTTTATCTGCGCTAATAATACTGTGATAGTCAACGTGTAGGTAAAGGATCCCTTTAAAAATTGCCGATACAGAATTTCAGTGTTGTACTGTTGATTTTGCATGATATCAGAGCGTGAAATTCTTTTCCAGTCAGCAACTCTTCTGCATTGCTTGGAACTGATCTGCATATGGAACTGTAAACAGTCTGAAGTCACTACGAAGTTTACTGTCTTCATTCTTTTTTTATTTGTGTCAGAGAAAACGGTGCGAACTGTAGTTTTGTACGATCAAGGCGACTTCATGGAAAAGTAAAAATTACATCGCCACTGTTTGTTGCATAATAACAGGCTGAACGACCACGGTTTTCTGATTTTTGATTCCCGGAAGGAGCAAGAAATATCTGTTCTGTGATACATGCAGGCTGGCCCTGGTGCCCACCCTGCCTCCTATTTAGTGGGTGCCGCGGGGTGATGCACCCGACGCGCGATGATTCCTGTGGCGCTGCGGCCTAACGCGGGCCATGGCCTCCTCATTCTTGAGGTTTCTTGATTAAACACAACGACGCATCACAGTCGGTATGACTCCTCTGGACGAGTGATCAGCTCGTCGCAGAGACCTGTATCTGACAACACACAACACTCACAACAGACAAACATCCATGCCCCCGGTGGGATTCGAACCCACGATCTCAGCAGGCGAGCGACCGCAGCCACTGGGACCGGCGCGTGATACTAATGCCAAGGTTAATTATTCTTAGAGGACTAACTCCACTTTTCCATATGTAGACCTATTTATGTAAAGTTACTTACTTAACAGCCGATTCCACTGGCCGCGCGGTCTAAGGCTTAGGTCTGCGGCCGCTCGAATCCCGCCGGGGGCATGGATATCTATCTGTTGTGAGTGTTGTGTGTTGTCAGGCAGAGGTCTCTGCAACGAGTTGATCACTCGTCCAGAGGAGTCATACCGACTGTGATGTGTCGTTGTGTTTAATCTAGAAACCTCATGTATGAGGAGGCCCTGGCTCAGTGGGAGGCTGTCGCGCCAAAAACAAACTTAACTTGACAGCCGATCCGGTATCCGCCCGTTCTAATGCGTGGGTTTGCGACCTCTCGTTTGCCGGGTTGAGGGTCCGAATGCGACCGGGGGCATGGATGTCTGTCTCTTGTGATTGTTATGTGTTGTCAGGTAGAGGTCTCTGCGACGGGTCGATCACTCATGAAGAGGTGTCCTATCAAAAGTGGTGTTTCTAAGTGTGATCCCGAAACTTCAAATATGAGTAGGACTAGGCAAACTAAGGATATCAAGGCATTAAAAGAAAACTTGTTTAAGAACACAAACAGCTCCATAGTGCTTATGTCGTCGTCGTCGTCGTCGTCATCATCATCATCATCATCATCTGCTTGTGTTGAGTTGTCACAGCAGTTTAGCTGGTTCTCGACAGAGTACTGGTCTCACTGCCCAAATGATTCTTATTCATTGTTTTGCCAGAAACTTTCTCACAGTATGAAATGTATCAAATGTTAGCTGTATTAGAATATATAGAGCAGGAAGAAGAGTAAGCTTGTTTGGAATAATATCCCCTTGTGGTTAGTACTAATGGTGTTATGTAGGTCTTTTCAGTTGCCACATTTTGGAAAGCTCTTCTTCCATTCTTTATTCTTCCGGGGCTTCTCGGTGATGGTGCTGGGAAGGTTGTGACTGTTAGGCATTTCTGTGTATATATATATATATATATATATATGTGTATGTGTGTGTGTGTGTGTGTGTACGTACGTACTGAAATGCCTAACAGTCACAACTTTCACAGCAAAGGATAAGTTGGTTAGGTCACCTGGAGAGAATGGAGGAAGATAGGATACCCCAAAAGATCTTCATTCTAGAACTGGAAGGGACGAGGCAAAGGGGAAGACCCAGGAAAGGATGGAAAGAGGAAGGAGAAAGAGATCTTAAAGTGCTGGGTGTGAGAAGATGAAGAAAGTTGGCGACGGATAGAAAAGATGGAAGGATATTGTTCGACAGACCAAAGCCCACAGCGGGCTGTAGTGCCAATGGAAGAAGAAGAAGAAGAAGAAGAAGAAGAATAAGAATAAGAATATATATATATATATTTGTGTGTGAGTGTGCGCGCTCTTCTTTGATTGTTTGTCAAGTATAACTGTGTCCGGTGTGTAGTTATGGATAGCTAGATAAGTTATTACGGACCTGTCATAGTATAGTTTATAAATGGAGTTCCCTAACACGGACTGTGGTGCATATTTACAGTGCGGTGTTGGCGGTCACTATGATTATCCGCGGTTGATAGTCAGTTCTTGATGGACAATGGTGGCTACTTGATTGTGAGGCTGCGTGTAATCGCTTTGAGCTAGTGCTCGACGAACACCGGTTGTATGTTGGTCTCCATTATTATTATTATTATTAAATACTACCGGCCAGTTTGGCCCAAGCGACAACGCTCTGACTTGTATTTTTTGGGTTCGCAGTTCGAATATCAACCAACACATTGACTACCCTGGCTCGGCCTTTATCATGGGTTTCTTCACTCCATCCCGGCAGTAAGTGGTTTTATGCCTTACAATAAGCAGTGACGGCTTCCTCCAACTTTCTTTCAAATTCATTATCAGCTGTCATCTGTTTATTTGACGCTATATAAACTCATATACTGGCATCGTCTTTAGATGAAGTACAGTACAAATTATAGTACTAATAATGATTGTTTATTGATTGTTATTGGGTTCGGGACCGAATCGCAACGGTCCGGATGCACCTAGGCCTTGATTAACGGGCCATTTGTGCCCCATATCAATTTATAGGAGCCCTGTTACTTTGTAAAGTTCCAGAGAGCTCCCAGGGTTATATTCTTAGTGTCCTCGGCTACAAGAAAAAGGAGCCCAGATACGCATGTCTGAGTGAGGCCAAAGCCTCACACTCACAAAGAATGTGGCCCGAGGTTTCTTCCTCCGCTCCACACCTCCGACACAATGGATTGCCCAGCAGCCCTAGTAGGTGAAGATGTTTCCTCAGGGTGTTATGTCCAGTGAGAAGGCCAATAACAGCCCTCGATTGAATCCTTTTAAAGGATAGGAACCTAGCGCTGGCACTCAGACAAGGTCCCGAGATTAGTTCTCGAGCTTGTCTTTGGGTGTCGCCAAGACCTCGCCATCTTTCCCACTGCTGGTTGTTTATCCAACGACTAATCCTTCTTCGTATATCCCGTCTGGAGACTCCCAGAGCCGGCTGATGTCCAAGAAACTCCAGAAAAGAGCCGCCCCTTGCGAGCTCATCGGCGATCTCATTACCGCGTACTCCAGCATGTCCAGAGACCCAGTACAGCCCCACCGCATGCCGGGCAGAGATATCGTTCAACGCATTTTGACACTATTGGACCAATGGAGACGTTGTTCTGACGGCCTGAAGAGCGTACAAAGCCGCTTGACTATCAGAGCAGATACTCGCGTGTTTCTCTGATCTATTCTGAAATTGAATTTCATAAACAAAAGTCAAGATACAATATATCTCGGCCTGAAATACTGTAGCATATCTTCCTAGAGTAAAGCTGAAGCTTCTTCCCACAGCGCGCCCATAGACTCCAACCCCGGTCCCCTTCCTCGTCTTGGACCCACATATGAACCAGACGAGCCCCTTGACTGCAGGGGGAGCGTCAGTTCGTTTAGTCCAATCTTCCCTAGTCAACGTAGTAACCCTGTATTTGGGTTCCAGATTAAATGCTGGCCTAATAACATTGACCACCATATAAAATATGGGATCTGACTGCTGAAGCCGCATCAAAACACTGCTGTGTCCTCGAGTGGGATGTAGGTAAGACCAACATCCCAGACTCCAGAGACGATGCGCGGCTGACCTCGCCTCACTGTGTACCACTAGCTCGAGTAGGGGGAGGCAAATGAGTGCTTTCACAACATTAGTGGGAGTAGTGCGCTTTGACCCTCTTATCCCTAAGCATGCTAATCTTTGGATTATGCTTAGTTTTTTCTTGGCACTGAACATCTCGCAACCAGGCCACCATATCAAGGATGCGAAAGTGACGGACAGCCTAATAATAGAGACATAGAGCCAATGCACCACCCTAAGTCTCAGGCACCACGCCACACCATAGGCCCTCCTGCAGGCCCATAATAAATTTTGAGCCTTCCCAACCTTGACATCCATGTGTTCCCTCCGGGTCAGCCGTCAATCCAGGATCACTCCCAGATACTTGACCGACATAGAGCAATGGAAGGTCGTCCCAAATAAACGTGGTTCAAAGAACCCTGGGTGTTTCCTTCTTCTCGTGAATGCAACAAGCCCAGTTTTGTCGGGATTAACCGACAGACCGAGCTTGTTACACCACGTTTATGCGTTGTGAAGTGCCCATTGTATGAGCCTTGATACCGTATTTGGGAATTTTCCCACCGCTGGAAGACAAACGTCATACACATATCCTTGAGTATAAACACCTCCCTCGTTGAGCCTTGCTAACATTTCATCAACAACAAGGCACCATAGGAGAGGAGACAAGACCCCTCCCTGTGGGCAGCCTCTGGACACCTCGACGCTCCTGGAAAGTCCACCAAGGGTCGCCGTGGCCAGCCGACTAATCCAGTGTACGATGGTGTGATCTAACTCCATGTTTAGCAAGTGGTGCCCACTGGAGTCGTAAGAGGTGTTGCAAAACGCCCCTTCTGTGTGAAGAAAGACGCCTAAGGTATCTCCTGTTGGTCAAGAGCCTTCTGAACCCGAACCACGAGCTGATGAAAAGACGTGTCCACAGACTTACCAGCCTGGTATGCATGTTGGTTGGGATGAAGTGACTTAAGCGCCAGAATTTCATCCCTTAAAAATCTGCCCACCGGTCTCTCCATGGTAAGAACAATGTCAGACTGATAGGTCTAAAGTCCCTAAGCCCACAACAGGAACTCCTGCCGGGCTTAGGTATAAACACTACCTTAACCTGGCGCCATATGGCTGGAACGTATCCAGTCGCTAGGCAGGCACGAAAAATCTTGATTAGGTAAGGGATAAGGACCTCCCGTCCCTCTTGCAGCAGAAACGGGAATATCCCGTCCATACCTGGACTTTACTAATAATGGGAATGACTCAGTATTTTAAGACATTATTTTGCCTCTGTGTAACGATCTTTTATCTCTTTAGAGATAAGACAAGAAACAGCGAAAGTAATGAATTACACTTAAGTGGGGTTCCCACAGTCCCAACAATCTTCTTTGCTATATTCCAAACCACTTCTTTGTGTCGCTCATATAATTCATTTCAGTGTTGTGTGAAATATTTTCTAAATTTCACGTTCCTTGTAGTGTAGTTAGTATCACAGTGACACTACATATTTTAATTATTGTTTTCTCGGTAACGATGCCACGTGGTATGGCAGATTGTCCTCTATACCTCCTTCAGAGCGGCAGTATGTTCCTCCGATATGTTGGTACCAAACTACCCAACAACATGACATCATCTTCCCGGACCACAATGTGTATGAATATTGTCTGACGTAATAAATCAGTCTCCTACCGTCAAAGTCAGTTTAAACATCAACTAAATTTCTTGTATCTGTCCTCACGTCACGATTATTTCTAATAACTAGGCATCGAGTTTGATATAAAGGGAAAGGAACTCTTTTTTTTCCCCGAAGGCTTAACTGCCACTCTTTTAAGCTTGAAATTCGTCTAAATAATGAATCGAATTCAGTTCCTACCCCGCAGTAAACACACCGCATCTTGTTACAAACACCAAGCAGCTACTGCTAGGCAGGTAACTAATTGCTAGTGATGGACACAATTATAAGAAACATCAATACATTCCGTGAGCTCAGGCACACTACTTTTATATTGTAGCAGTTGGTCTGTATAGCAAGCACTGTGCTTTAAAAAGTTAATTATATTTAATTTGTAACATTTAATATTCAGATTGAAGGTTGTTCCTAACCACAGTAGAATTTCATTTCGTTAAAATATCAATTTAATATTCTCTGTGCTCCGAATTATAATATTTCAGTTCATTAGGGTATGATGGTTGTCTCGATGTTCGCCGCGTGTGTGTGTGTAGACCTGACGCTCCCCCTGCAAATCGGAAACCGATAAAAAGCTACGAGCTCTTGTGGGGCCTCCGGGCTTCCCTGTGACGTGAATGGTCTGTTTATTCGCTCACCACCACCCTGTTCCTTCACGATTCTCGTTCCATCCAATTCCTTTTCCAAGTTGCTTCTACTCGCTTTTTGATATCCTCTCTCTGATCTTTTTATCGAGTTGTAAGCTGTTATAGTGATCATAGAGTGGAAGTTACTGGTAACATGTTAGCTGTCAACGCGTTCTGTACGGAGCTCGTTATTAATTCTTTTTAGCCGAGTGGTAATTGTGCGTACCATCTGCTTTAAGATTAAGTGGCATTACAGTTTGCCCACACCATGTTTTTTATGTTACCATTATTATCAAAATTAAGAGCGATTATTTGCCTATACAAAACTAGCCGGTTATTCTTTATAATAGACACATATTGTGTTCTTTGTGATGTACGAACAGAATTTTTTATGTATTGAGATAAATTCGAGGTTTCAAACAGTCAAGACAGTTTACTGCTACAAATCCATGGGCCGGGATAGCGCATTCGGTATAGTGACTCGCTACGGGCTGGACGGTCCGGGGATCGAATATCGGTGGGGGCGAGATTTTCCGTACCCGTCCCGACCGGCGCTGGGCCTCACCCAATCTCCTATACAACGGGTACCGGGCCTTTCCTGGAGGTAAAGCGGCCGGGGCGTGGCGTTGACCACCCACCCCCATCTAGCGCCGAGGTTGAAGGAAGAGTAGAGCTGTACATCTACTTCCCCCTGTGAGCTTTCCTGACGTTCCTATTGCAGATCCAGGGCAATAGCCACTCTGTATCAAACTGTGAAGTGTGTTCTGAAATTTTATAAAAATGTTACATTAAATAGTATACTAAACTACACAGAGTACAGTCTCACGTAAGAAACCGGTTGTGATTCAGATAGTCACGAATTTACCGTCATTTTTAGGAACCCGTCGTTTGGTATCGATACCTTTTAATGCTGACCACACTGGTCCTTATGCTCTTGTGTATCTCCAGGGTCGTTAGCATTTGGCTGCAAAGTTAGATGAGGTGCAGCAAACGTTGCAGCAGGCTAAACTATTATTTCAGAACCGTTCACTATTGTTTAACAATTTGATCCATCTTTTCAAAGTTGTTAGATCGATTAAATTCTCTTGTATAAAAAGGAATGAAATGTTCACAGAGTGGATCCAGAACTCAAACTCTTGCCCCTGGCGTTACGCAAATCTCTTTGACAGCATTTACCTGGTCTCTAAAAATCTCCCCTCCCTCTCCCTGTTCACTCAAAAAGAAGCCGTACAAAGGATAAACAGTACCTGAGCCATCTTTAGTCCTCTCTAGCGGGTAGGGTGACGAGTTGCCTGCTGATTATGTCCACTGGCACAAAACATCATTTATGCCCGCTTATGTTCCAGTACTTGTTCTGCACATTTCAAGTCAAGGCTGAACAATCAGCGATGGACTGTGGGCGGCTGTACCGTCAGTAGGCCAATAAAATCGATACTCTTTTATGCAGCTAAAATAATTCATCACGATATTGATTGTATGCCCACGGTCTGACAGTTTGGCAACGGGGCTGATGTTTCTGTTAAACTAGAGGGCATGGATAGTTGCCTCATAGTCTTCAGGTAAGTATGATTAACGTTCTTGAAAGGAGGGCATGCTGGCTTTCCTTACACATTCGCTCACTTATCATTCAGTAACCATCCAGTTCTCTGACGCTGTTTAGTCATTAAAGAAAACCAATGATTGTCAGTGGCAAGAGTGATGGATTACTTAGTACAGGGCCCTTTGACAATATGATTCGTAGGTCAAACAGTAGTTGAGATTCTGTTGTTTTTTTTTTGCAAACGTTGCAGTAAGCCGTCAGTTTGTCAGAAATGGTGAAAAAGTACAATAATTCGTGAACGGACTGATCTTTGAGCCTTATTATTGGAGCAGTACTGCCTTTTGGAAAAAATACACACCGAAGTTTATGTAATTTATTTTAAATTAGTGTTCACATCGGCTTTACAAGCATTAAGCAATGGTTTAAACAAATTTCTTCAACCTTTGGACGGCAAAGATTCTTTGTTTGGGATGCAGAGTAAAATAAATAATTGTAATATTCTGCCGGTTGTAGAACTGTGTCTGGTAATCAGTTGTGACTACAGCAAACACGAGTAGAGTGTTGTCGGAATTATATAACAAGAGAGAAAACTGAGTAGTGGAGACTTGCTTCAACTTGTTGGTAATTGGACTTTATTAGAGTGACTAATGTGTATAAGATGGGCAACACCTGTAGTAAACTTGAGGTGACATATGTACATAATGCTTTACTTGGAAAACCTGAAGGAAAGTGACAAAATTTGGAGACCTGAAAGAAGATTGGAGGTTAATATTAAAATCGAATGTCAGGGCGTGAAATTAATTTATCTGGCTCATTGTAGGGCTTTTCTGAGCAAGGTAATAAACCTTCCGGTTCTGCAAAATGTGGGGAGTTTTCTTGATCAGTTGAGTATTTTAAATTTCTCAAAAGAATCCTGTAACCTACGCTATGTGCATGTGGGATATTTAGACCGTGTAACGACAACGCAACGGCTTGAACGGTCCCAGTTCGGAGTTACTTCACCGTTGCATCTGGACCTGGCATGGCGAAGTCGGTGTGTGCGTGCCGCATCGAGCCAAATTTCTGACGTTGAGCAGGAGTTGTTAATAGTGGATATACAAATAGGCTGTACCGCTATAAAATAGTGGATATACAAATAGGCTGTACCGCTATAAAATAGTGGATATACAAATAGGCTGTACCGC